>ERZ1673734.237-NODE-237-length-53708-cov-29.295193_pt1 | contig 53708 bp, 59 predicted proteins | sample MGYA00580199_ERZ1673734 | MGnify/ENA primary metagenome ERZ1673734 (study PRJEB41218, sample SAMN15661742) | gut metagenome | host: Homo sapiens | place: Canada: London | collected 2015-08-20/2019-03-30 | study: EMG produced TPA metagenomics assembly of...
CCATACAGCATCTCCTAAAATAATGGGCGCTGCCCCGAAAGACAACGCCCATACCACTATTTCAGTGTGATGCAGAAACCTATTGCTGGCGAGTTGCTCCTCAGCAGAGCTCGCTTCCTCTTCGGCTTCTGACAGCAAAATTACGAAATATTTTTATTTCTTGCACTAATCAAAGGAATAATCATTAACTTTGCAATTGGAATGCGAGAAGGTAGTAAAGCAAATCAGTTTACTGATGAAATCTTGTAAAACAAATCAGTTCAACTAACAGAACTTGTAAAGTAAAACAGAGAACTGAATAAAAGTAGTAAACCTAATTAGTTAATCGCATCCAATTCTGTCAACTAATTTTAGGAATAGTCATTGTACCAAATTAATTAAGAATTATTATCCAAATATTTAAAGAATCACGTCAAATGTTTGAATTATAGTTCAATCTTTGGCCACAAAAAGGCCAATATTTGACAGTACTTTGAGAATGTTTAGTATAATTTATACTAGAAATGCGTCCCCCACATAGCATACTTTTTTAGATGATGTTACTCAGATGAATACATAAGATAATGACTTAAATATGAAGTACAAATTTGGAGGCTATAAAAATATGGGGAGTTTACTCATCACGAGCCAACTCCCCATGGTGTATGAGAGAAGATTTTTAGTGCTTTTACTAAAAGCTACGTTCAGTATATATTATGTATATATGTGTACATGTATTCACGTATTCATGAATACACGTTTTAGCCTATTTCAGCAAGACAACGGTTGTGAAGCGGTTTGCCTCATTCGCCGCATATTTGTCGATTCCGCCTAAGTTGTAGGCTTTGATCTGGCTCTTATCTACACCTCGCTTGATGAGTGCCTTGGCTATGAACTTGGCACGTCGCTTACCCAAATCCTGGTTGCCGGACTGAGTACCAGTAGCACTATCGGCTGCACCGGATATTTTTATCTTCAGGTTTCCCTGCTTGGCCATCTTCGCAATGTCGTCGAGGTTCACGAGCTGTGACTTGTCAACCAATTTATCAGTGTTGAGCTTGAAGAAGAAATACACCGGAACACCAAGGCTTACTTTCAGGTGGTCAGAAGATGAAAGGGAATCTGAGCAATAGCCATCAGAATGACCTGCCATGTTGCCATCACCGCTGCCCATTGCACCCTGATTACTTTTGCCATTCATCGAGAGTCGGGCACGGAGGGAGTTGAGACCACTGTAGCTGTTTTTCGGATAGACGGTCTTGCCATCGTCATTTCCTGCAAGTCGCTTTTCCAGATGAGCATTCTTATCCCTCATGTAGGCAATGTAATCCTGGAGGGCGAGATTCTGCTCGATGTAAGGAGTTGCATCCACTACTCGCTTCCACCCCGTCTTGCCTATCGTGAAGGACAGACCGGCTGATACGGAAATCATGTTGTCGCCAAACTTGGTAGAGGTTCCTATGCCATCGAAGTTCCTGGCGGTCAGCATTCCACTCACTTCTCCTACGAGATGAACACCGTCGCTGATGCGGTAACGGGCTTCCATGCCATAGGTGAAAGCAAACGGATGACTGCCACTTGAACCGCCCTGGCAGGTACAGTTATTGATCCTGTCGGAATTATGAATCATGCCGACACCTACGAAGGGAATCACATCCCAAAGAGGGATTCCGCTTTCGTTCTGACGGATGCCAGAGGTGATGTTGTACAGAAAGTCTGCATGGACAAACTGATACTTCATCGTTTGGAACTCTGCGTTCTTTAAGCTGAGTCCCTGAAATCCTATTCGTCCACCGATTGCGGGCGTGAACCATTTGCCGACTCCTATCTGCAAGAGAGGAGTGACACGGTCGAACACGTCACCGCAACCAATGGGCGTCCCAAGAAAAGCTGAAGCCCCGCCCTTTGCTTCTATAAACCAATTTCTACCCCAGTTGGCTGCTTCGCTTACATGCTTGAGATATGTAGGATTTACAGGCATGAGCATCTGCTCCTGACTGTATGATTTCTGGATATAAAGACTGTCAGAACTCTGTCTGGCAGTTTGTGCCGAAGCAGTCATTGCAGCCAGGCACATCATTGCTATTGATAATATTTTCTTTCTCATGTTGTTGTCTTTGATGATTGATTACTTGCGTAAACAAATGAGCATGGTGTTACATCTTCTTTCTTCTTCCGACGGACGGAGCGCACATCTTTCGTGCCATTGCCAGGCATCTTCTTGCCCACTCCCTATCGTCTTCATCCGGTCGCTTGCCCCATCCAGAGCCAGGGCTGCCGCCTCCACCTCCATGCGTCTGTGCAATGGTCGTGGCATCATCCACGAAACCGCACACAAGGTTCAAGGCTACCTTGACAACATGGTTGCCGTCTTCAGCCAACTGACAGAGAAGCGTGCCGTCGAAGTCGAGTTTCACGCTGTCGGGAAGATTCGGGAAGCGAGTGGCAAACTCATGTGCCATGGTGTCGAGCATTACTCCGTTGAGATGGTAGCTCATGTTGTGAGCCCAGGAAAGTTCAGACTGGTTGGCTTTGTCTTCCAGTTCACTGGCCTGCTTCTCAATCTCTTCCTTGTCCTTGCGGAGGGTGTCAAGCAACTGGTTGGTCTCAGAAAGTTTCTTCTCCTTGTCTGCCAGTTTGTCTTCCACCAAAGCCTTCTGCTGTTCAAGGCTCTGAATCTTACGGGCGATGTCAGCACTGATGTTGTCGCTGTTGGCTTGCAAGGTTCTCAACGGTTTGAGTTCTGCTTCCAGGCGGTCGATTTCAGTCTTCAGATTCTCTATCATAGAGGTGAAGGATTTCTGTTTCTTCTGGGCGATGGAGAGTTCCACGTTCAGATCTTCGAGGGCTTTCCGGGTGTTCAGCATCTGGGCTTCGAGCGTCACGCACTCGTTGGCAAGCCATCGCCGATACTCTTCAGTAGAACGGTGACGTGCTCCAGTCTCTGCTATCGACACCCCTCTCGTAAGTCCCCATTTCTCATTGACCTTGGCAAGTTCGTCGTGCAGGGCAAGAAGATAGTTCTTGTAATCTATGCGGTTCTGACCATGGAAGATTTTCTTGAAGGCGAACTTCTTATCCTTGTCTATCGGCAGAAGCGCACAGTGGACGTGCGGATTTTTTTCATCGCAGTGAACAATGAAGGAGACGATGTTTTCCTCTCCATATTTATCTGCCACAAAGCGGTAGATGTCCTGTGCCCACTTTTCTATTTCTGGCATTCTACGGATATGCTCGTTACCACCCTTGCTTTCAAAATCCACCTTCTGATTGCCAAAGGCAAGCTCTCGCATGCGTTCCGTTGAACCGCCGAAGATGAAATTCACCACGGTTCGGAAACGTGGCTCTGCCAGTCCTTCGTTGGGGTCTTTGATGCCACGTGAGGCGAGATTTTCTGCCATGCGCCTGGTAAGCGGACGGCTCTTGTCTATCGGGGCGACAATGCCACCTGGATGGATCTCGAAGTTGAGATGCTCACGGCTACGGTCGTAGTTGCCTTCACGCATGGCCTGGTTCCATCCCTTCTCCGTCCAGTCTCTCAACTCCTCGTTGCCTACCGAAGCAAGACCTTTGGTAACCTTGATGTCCATTACCTGTTTTGATGATGTTCCCATATCGTTTTTCTTTGCTATATTCCTTACTCCAGGAGCCTTTTTCAGTCTTGGCGACACCAGGAAATCTGACCCAGCTTGCTGTTTATCTGGTCAGCCCTCCCGACTACTTCAGTAGGTCGGGGTATTAGGCTTCCCAAGACTGAAAAAAAGTGGCACGTGCAAGCACGCTGCCTCACGTTGCTTGAAATCATTCAGCGATGTGCTAACGGGCGTCCTGATCGCCATCAGCGTGCCTCGCATGGAATAAGGGGAATATGACTATTGTTTTTAATCGTCGGAAGATTCCGCAGGCGCTACCTTTTCGGATGGCTCCCTGGCCTCAGTAAGAGGACGAGGGGGATTCACATAGTAGTGGGATGCGGAGCCGGAGATGTAGTGCTCGAAGATGCAATCCAGGAGTACTATCTCCGCTTTCGAGTATCGGGTTGCCACTTCGTCCATATAACTCGGCTTGGTGTTGCCACTGATGGCTTTAGCCAGAATGCCAAGAGAATCGATCACTTTGTGCCAGTCCCAGACATGGTCTTTTCCGAAGAGCAGGCTCACGGAATCTGATAGCTCCTCAGGCAGTTCTTTCTCCTGATTGAGATAACGGAGGATGGAAACTGCCAGTGAATCAAACACCTGGGCTTGCTGGTTGAGTACACGCCTGGCAGGAATGCCGCCATATCCTTCCTGCTTGGCCATGTTCATCTTCAAGTCGTAATAACGGCTGTAGGAATCGGCTACTTCCCTGGCGGTGGCTCTGCCTTTGATGAAGCGGATGAACTGCATGGCGCAGAAGTCGAGGATGTCGTCCGGACTCTCGATAAGAAGAGAGAGACGTTGCTCCAGGTTGACAGAGAAGATGAAGCTCTTGGAGTATGGCTCTACGGAAAGCTGACCAAGTTTGGTGAGTCCAGAGATAAACTGGCGAACCGTGGCACGCTGCCATTGCCACTGACGGGCAAGTTCGGAAATGGTGGCAACAAACTGACCGGGCAACAGCTGTAGGGCTACATCGGTTCCCGGAGACTGATAGGCTCCTGAGGATGCTTTCGAAAGCAGGTCGCAGTAGGCTTCCAGCTTGCTGTAACGTTCCTCTGCTTTCGGCTTCAGAAACTCCAGCAACGAACGGTCAACACCTCTGCATCTGTCTGCTTCGGGTGTTTGTTGATTGGGGTGATGAGTCATTTGAGTCATTTTTGAATTTGGAATGTTGAGCAAGTGGATATGATGCTGTGCCAGTTGCAGGTGGCACCTAATAGTAATTTCTGATAATCAGCGCAAGCAGATCCTTCGGGTTGTTGATGGCCTCAGGATGGCTCTTCAGCTGAAGAACTCTTTCAGATGGATAGAAGACTGCTGCCACGCTGACGGTAAAGAGGAACAGGAACATGCTGTTCATATAAGGTAAGGCGTAGCAAACCATCGAGAGCAGCAAGGTGGCGAACCACAGTCTTTTCCTCTCATGCAGAAGATGAAAGGTGCTTTCTGCGATTTTCTTGTTGAGCAATACCAGAGTCAGGAGTGTTGACACTACTACTGAGAGATTGGGAGTCGTGACATGGCAACACCAGTTGATGAAGATAAGCATCAGCACAACCAGGTAGGCATAGAGATTTCTTGCGCTCTGAAACATGGCCATCTTCCACATAAACCGCTTCATGAATCCATATTCCTGCCTGTAAAGACAGAAAAACGCTGTCAGCAGGAGAAAGGGAAAAGCGAACCGGATGAGGGTTAGAATCTGTATCATATATTTCTTTATTTTTACTTGTTATTTTCTCTGTCGAGTGATTCCAGACGCTCGGCAATTCTGTTGTTTAACTGGATGTTATAACTGGGCGACATCTGGTCTATTGTCGGGTCTTTCGCCAGTTCTTCATCAGTTTCGATGAGAAGACGGAGATAGAGATCCACATTAGAATTATGGTCTAACTTCTCTGTAGGTAAGGCTGCAGTCGATTTGCCATGAGTCTCTATCGGCAGCATCGTATCTGGGTCGATGTCATCAGGAAGCTGATAGGCCGTCTGAATGCTTCGCATCAAGAAGATGCAGAAGACTATCATCAGTCCGACAATCGCCTTGGCCATGATGTTCAGATCAAATAGCATCAGGACCAGAACCATCACCAGGATGGCTATTATATAGAATGTATATACTTTTCGTTTAGTACTCATAATCGCTTAATTCAAGTTTGATGATTCCGAAGGATGCTTTCTCTATAATGTATTCGACATCACGCGGGGTGAGAGTGCCCTTCTCTACTCTACCCTTGGCGCTCGGATCTTTTCTACAAAGAGCTGCCAGACCCTGGTTCAAGTCGTATTCATTGATTTTCCAGGTTCGCTTCTTTCTGAAAGAGTAATGATCCCTGTAACTCTGGAGCGAGAGTCCCTTGTAAAACAGGGTCTTCAACACCCCATCCTGCAGGATTCTCATCTCTACCAGCTGTTCCGTATCTTTAACTATTATCCATGTTCTGTATCTTTGTATGATGTCTGCAATCAGGTAATACGTCTGTTTGTTCATCTAGAGACCGCAGTTGAAATCATTCATGATCTGTACGTGTTCTCGCTTAGCCCGGAACGTGCCGCGACGCTCGTGCAGACGGAGGTCTTCAAAAAGATCTGCTGACATGAGTTCGATGGAGTTGTAGATTGTCACATTCAACTCGTGGATGAGTCCATCGGCGGAAGTCTTGCAGTTGATCTTGAACATCCTTTCGGTGACCGGATAGCAGTAGGCGCAGCATTCATGTCCGAACACCGTATGGACTGATGGCTCCAGATGGTAGAGAATGGCAAGGTCTGCATTCATTTCGAACATATCAATCACCTTGTCTATAGGTTGTGGGATATGCACTTCGTAGGGAAGAATGGCATAATCTTCGTATGCCTTTATCTCGCCAATCCAATAATTGTCAATCAGCTCTGGCAACAGCATGGGGCCGGATGCCTTGAATTTGTAGATAGCTTCCTGTAACATGATAATGAAAGATTAGAGGGTTGATATGTAAAGACGCATCAGCTGGGCTGGAATCCTGTTGGACACTTCCTTGTTGACAAGGTGCTTACCTTCAAGTCTCGTGATGATGGCAGGATAATCCTTGGCGATGTCCGTCATCAGCTGAGCCTGCTCCGGGGTGAGCATGGCGATGGCAAGCGCATCCATCGAGAGATAAGGCTGCAATATCATCCAGAGATAGGCATTGGCTTGAATGGCATCTCTGATTTTTCCTCGCTTCAACGCGTCACGGCAAACCTGGGCGTTGAGAATCAGACGGCGGTCTGTTCGCATCGACATGAGAACGAGGGTCTCAGAAGCAGGGAGCTTGTTCCTGGAAGCAGACTTGTAGATGGCAGAGCAGATGTCTGCCGTTTGGTTGGTGATTTCCGTCATACCGATGGATGAGCATTCGTCGATATGAGCGAGGAACGTGCGGAAATGGCGGTCTTCCTCATGCAGGAACGCCACGAGTTCCTTTCTGGACTTGATGCCATGCGACTTAGTGCTCAGCAGGAACTTTGAATAGTTGACCAAGGCTCTGTGAACTTCCAAGTCGTAGGCAGGCGATTGATCCAAGGTGGCGAAGAACTTGATGGCATTTTCCTTCAGAGAGCCGAGTTCCTCGTTATCCTTATATAAAGAGGTGTGGAACTTCACATAAGCCACATCGCTCAAAGTACAGTTGCCAGTCATCCCCAGCAGTTCTGTGCGGATGGAGTCTGAAATCAGATCATACTTCATGGAAAGCCCACTGTGCGCATTGAACGAAGGATCTTTCCTGATGAAGTTCAAGACGGTGTCGCCATACTCGTGCCACTGGTTGATGAAACCTGCAAGCTGCTCTGAATCAGAGTCTGAATGCCCTTTTATTGTCTGAAAGAAAGCCTGGTATTGTTTCAAGGCATCTTCAGAAGACTTGAAATCATATTGACGACTTCCACTGCAGGAGGTGATCATGAGTAAGGCACATAAAAAAAGCAAGTGAAAGAATAAACTCTGCTGAGTTGTTTTTCTTTCACTTGCTTTACTTTCTTTCATTTGGTTTTTGAGACCTGTTGCTGAGGAGTTACCGAGGCAACCGACAAAACTGTTCAACTGTACTGTATTCCTATTATCCATTGGCATGTAATTGAAAATTTTGCGTGCAAAGATACAGATAAAATTCCACATTAACGACACTACAATCAGACTTTATGTTATTTTATGTTTCATACTCTTTGCAGTATGATTCTTGTAGGAGTGCTCCTAATTTATAAATTAGGTTAAATCAAGTCTGCTGAACCAACAAAACCAAATAGTATGAATCCATTTCTGAATATAATTTGTATCTTTGCAGAAGAATCGTGCCTGAGCAGGTGTTATCCTGCCGTAAAAAGGCGCATAACTATCAAGTTATCAGTCAATAAAACATTTTGATATGGCAAAAGTAGGCTACATCATGGCTACATCCCAGTATGACAAACTGGAAGAAGACCGCAAATGGATGAACGAGTTCGGTTGTGTAAGAATCATCGAGGAAAGTGATGATAACGAACGCCACAGACCGCTGTGGAAACAACTGATGGCAGCGTTGCAAAGAGGCGATGAACTGGTGATTCCGAAATTTTCCAACGCCTTGCGTGGCAGTCGTGAACTGGCAATATTCCTGGAATTCTGCCGGGTCAAGGTCATTCGCATCATCAGCATCCACGACCGGATTGACTCCAGTAACATCCTGTTTCCGGAAACCAAGCCATCTGACGTGTTAGTAATGATGGGTTCCCTGCCCGACGAAGTCCTTGCTCTCAGGAAATCAGCAGAGCATGTAATCAAGCTGCAGGAGAAGATGATTGTGTCCCTGCCTCCTGTTTCTGCCAGCAAGATGCAGAAGCTCGACAGAGAGAAGACTGTAGTGAACCTCTATGTTGCAGGACATCCGATTGATGAAATCTGGAGAGCCAGCGGATTCAGAAGCAGAAGTTCCGTATTCCGCATTCTCAACAAGCACGGAATCAAGCTCAACAGAGGCAACCACTCCGGACCAATCAAGAGAAGAGACACAAAGTAAACAAGACATTGAAGATTAGAGCATGAAGAAGATATTATTCCTACACGGATTCTTCGCCACGGGCAGCTGTCCGATGGCGAGAGCCTTGAAAGAGGCGTTTGAGGGGACGGCGGTGGTGCTGACTCCCGACCTGCCATTGCACCCCAAGGAGGCACTGAAGGAGATTCGCTCCATCATTGACCGGGAACAGCCCGACTTGCTTCTGGGCAACAGTTGCGGCTCTTTCCTCGCCCAGATGCTGGCTTCGGTAGTGGGCATTCCTGCCCTGCTGGGCAATCCGTATTTCATGATGACGGAGTTTCTGAAGGAGCGAATCGGCGAGCATGAATACAAGGCGCCGAGAAGGGACGGAAATCAGAAACTTGTGATTGACGAGGCGCTGATTGAGGAGTTTGCGGAGCTGGAAGCCGTGCAGTTTGACCATTGCAACCCCTATTATAAGGATCGTGTATGGGGACTTTTTGGTGAGCAGGACACCCTGGCTCACTTCTCCCCTCTCTTCCTAGAGCATTACAACCAAGCCTTCCATTTCCCAGGCGGTCATACGCCTACTGAGCAGGAGGTGAAGACCTGGTACGCTCCCCTTGCCCAGAAAATGCTGATGGAGTTTTCGGCAAAGGAAGAAAGATATTTCCAGCACTTTAAGGGCGGCAAATACAAATTCATCCATTCTGCCTTCGACTCCGAGACTCAGGAGCGCATGGTGGTTTATCAGGCTCTCTATGGAGACCAAGCCTATTGGGTAAGATCAGAAAAGATGTTCTTCGGGAAAGTTACGAGGGACGGCAGAACTTTCAATCGTTTCACAGAAATAGATAAATAATTATGGAGACATTTAATAACGTAATAAACAGTGGCCAGCTTGTTCTGGTAGATTTCTTTGCTACATGGTGCCAACCTTGCAAGGCGATGCACCCCATTCTGGAGCAGGTGAAGAGTGTATTGGGCGACCGCATCCGAATCATCAAGGTGGATGTGGACAAGTACGGCGTAACAGCAAGCCAATACCGCATCCAATCCGTGCCTACACTCATGCTCTTCCGGAACGGAGAAGTATTGTGGCGCACAAGCGGTGTGGTAGATAAAGCCGAACTGCTGGCTACGCTAGATCCATTCTTGACATAAAAAGATGAAAAGAATAAAGGAAGAACAGCGAGTTGTGGAGCAGATGATACGTTTGTACTGCAGAAAGAAGGAGGGCAACAAGGAATTATGTCCTGGGTGCCAAGAGTTGCTACAGTACGCTACTGCAAGACTGGAACGCTGTAAGTTTGGCGAGAACAAACCAACTTGCAAAAAGTGTCCCATCCACTGTTATCGTCCTCAGATGAAAGAACGAATGTGCAAAGTGATGCGCTGGGGTGGGCCAAGAATGATTTTGTATCACCCGGCAGCTGCCATCAAGCATGTCATAAGAGAATTGTAACAATAAGAAAATGAGCATGAAACAGATAGAAACACTCGTCTTTGATTATGGAGGTGTCATCGTGAACATTGATGATGCTTCTGTTGTGAAAGCCATGGAGAGCCTGGGCGTAACGGCGTTCAAGCGACTAATCCATGTCCGCAAGATCAAGAGACTGATGCACCAATATATTAATGGTCTTGTAGCGGAATCAGAAACATTGAAAGAGATGCTGAGTCTTTGCCGTAAAGGAACCACAACCGCGGATGTTGAAAAAGTGCTCGAAGAGCTGTGTGGTAATCTGCCCGTAGAAAGACTGGAAGCATTGGTCAAACTTCGGAAGCAGTACAAGGTCTATCTGCTCAGCAACATCAACGACACGCTTTGGCAGAAGTCGGTCTGTCTGATGAAGCAGCTTGGATATTCCACGGACGAGTTGTTTGATGAAGTATTCCTTTCATACGCCATGCGGAAGGAGAAGCCATCCGTCGAAATCTATGAAGAGATGACGAAACAGACTGGATTGAATCCTGCCACCACCCTCTATTTCGATGACCGTGCCGAGAATGTCGAAGCTGGCAGAAACTTCGGCTTTCTGAGTGTACTGGTAAAGACCAATCATCTGGAGGAGCATCAGGAATGGCAAGAAATTAACAAGAATACAAAAGAATAGTCTTATGCGCATAATAGGAAACTTACTTTGGTGGCTCTTCGGAGGTCTCGAAGCTGCCATCGGTTATTTCACCGGGAGTCTGGCTCTTGCATGTACCATCATCGGCATTCCCTTTGCAATACAGACATTCAAGATTGGTCTGCTATGCCTATGGCCTTTTGGTTCTACGGTAAGAGAAACGAATAGTCCAACTGGTTGCATTCGCATCCCGCTGAATTTACTCTGGCTGATTTTCGGAGGTTTGTGGGCTTGCATCATGCATCTGTTCTTCGGCTTTCTCTTATGTATAACCATTATCGGCATTCCTTGGGGAAAACAGCATTTCAAGATGGCCGGGCTTTCGCTCGCACCATTCGGCAAGGATGTGGAGTTGGGAATTTAAAGTGATACAGATTGCGCTGATGGCGTATTTACACATGAATAGATAACAAAATAAAGAACGAAGCATATGAAAAGTTTTGCACCAAAGCCGTGGGTAGTACCACAGCCTGTGCTGATTATAGGCACATATAATAAGGATGGAGTTGCCAATGCAATGAACGCTGCCTGGGCAGGACAGTGGGACATGAAGGAGATTATGATCTCGATGGGAAATCACGTTACCACAGACAACCTAAAAAATGGCGGTGAGTTTACCGTTGCATTCGCTACCAAGAAAACCATGGTGGGTTCTGATTTCGTGGGTATTGTTTCTGCCAAGAACGATCCAAAAAAGATGGAGAAAACAGGATGGAACATCAAGAAGGCAACTATGGTTAACGCTCCCGTATTTACAGATTTTCCTATGACTTTGGAGTGTCGCATCAAGGAAAAGATTGACGAGTCGGAAGAGGGCTATTACATCGTGGCAGAGATAGTCAACATCCTTGTGGATGAGAACTATCTGGCAGACGATGGCAAGCCTGACATGGAGAAGATGGAACTCATCGTGTTCGACCCGATACATCATGGTTACATAGAACTTGGCAAGACCATTGGAAAGGCATTCTCAGACGGCAAGGCTTTGAAATGATGACACTCAGATACATCTTCCATAGTGGATTCCTGCTTGAAACGGCTCGGTGCATCCTGGTCTTTGACTACTGGATGGATCCTGCCGATGTCATGAGTGGGTACATGAATACATGTAAACATGTGTACGTGTTTTCAAGCCACTTCCATGAGGACCACTTCACAAAAGAAATCTTCAAGTGGAAGAATCGCATCCCCAATATCACATACATCCTGTCAAAGGATATACTCAAACGAAGAAGAGCGCAGAAAGAGGATGCCGATGTATGGATGGCCAAAGGAACGGTATGGGAAGACGAGAACCTGAAAGTGTCAGCCACGGGCAGCAATGACAGTGGCGTGAGCTGGATTGTTGAAACAGAAGGTAAAACCATCTTTCATGCTGGCGACCTGTGCAACTGGTACGCACGCTTTCTTGTTGACGGCACACCTGAAGGAGAGGTCTTCAGTGAAGAGTGCGGTCAATACATCAATCCTGTGGCAGAGGAAAAGCGGTTCCTTGGTGAACTTAAAGACATCCGAAAGATTACCGACTCGTTTGACCTTGTGATGTTCCCTGTGGACGGACGCATCGGCAACGGTTATACGCTTGGAGGGCGTCAGTTTATCGAACGCCTCAAGGTTGGAATGTTTGTTCCAATGCACTTTGTCATGAGTGGGTTTGAGAGTGCGTGGCGCATGGAGCCTTTCTGCAAAGAAAAGGATGTCCCCTTTTGGTGCATCGGGCACGAAGGAGACAGCATAACAATATAATATTAACACATTAAATCGTTAAAACAATGGACGCAAAAGAAAAAGTATTAGCAACAATGAAAGAGGCAGGTCAGCCTCTTAACGCAGGTAAAATCGCAGAACTCAGCGGTCTCGACCGCAAAGAGGTAGATGCAGCCATGAAGCAACTGAAGGCAGAGGGCGCAATCGTCTCTCCTGTTCGTTGCAAATGGGCACCTGCAGAGTAAAAACTTTGGTTCATCCGACATTTCGAGTGATGCGACAGTCATGTAGGGCATAAAGCCTGAGAGTGAAATACCGGTCATCCCTAAATCCGTATGCATTACGTTTCATTACTTTTATCTTGTTATTGATACCCTCTACTTTTCCCGTTGAGATATGAGAATCATACCATGCCAGTATGCCTCTCCTGTGAGCGAGTAATGTTGCTGCCATCCTTATGAGCTGTGGAATCTTGCTTTCTCTGGCCTGCTTTACCCAATCATCAAGTACGGCTTCTGCTTCTTCCTTGCTTATCTGCGACCATATTTCTCTGAGTTGTTCCTTCAGATAGTAGGCCTTCGAGAGTGGCTCGTTCATGGCAAGGGCATTGTCAAGCCTGGTCTTATGCTGCTGGTCAAAGATATCCTCTCCATTTCCCAGGAGCAGGTATCTTGTTCCCTTGAGGACTTTACGTTTGTTGACATCCTTCTCCATTGCATACACTTTTCTTCTTATGTCATCCAGATGATTATTCATCAACTTTACGACATGAAAATGATCGAAGACATGCACGGCACTGGGACAGTTCTCAAGGACAGAGGCGATGAAGGCGACAGACAGATCTGTAGCGACATGCTCAATCTTCACCTTATGCCGCTTGACTCTCTTCCAGAACTTGTCAAGTGCGTCAACTCCCTTTCCGTCACCCACATAGAGAATCCTTCCCGTGTCAAGATCTACGACAATGGTCTTGTATATGTGACCTTTCCTCACGGCAAACTCATCAATGCCGATGTTCACTACTCCTTTCAGGGAAGGCGGACTATAGTGGCGCTCAAGATAGATGGAGTGAATCTCCTTTACTGTGTCCCATGACACATTAAGATGGTTGGCAACATCCTGCAATGTCATGCCGCGGAGTAGTTCTACCACATACTTTGCAAAGCGATGGGTGTATGAGCGGCTGCCTGTGGCAAATGGTATATTCTCCTGCTGGTCATAATCGCATTCTTCATTCTTGCATTTGTAGCGTTGTACCTTCATGCGAATTATCACTTTCTTTCCACCTATGGGAAGACCGATAAAGTCTCTGAAACGGTACCCATTCTTGACTAAATGGCGCTTTCCGCACTTCGGGCATACGGATAATCGCTTTTTGCTTTGGACATGTAGGATAATTGTATTACCTTTGTACTCCTCTTTGGTACATTCGAGGCTGTAAAGCCCCCAAGCGTGATATAGAAAACTGCTGTTCATGGTGGTATATTTGTTTGTGGATATTCAAATATACAATAAGTTCAGCGGTTTTCTTCTGTTTTTTACAATTATCTACAATCTATCACTCGAAATGTCGGATGAACCAAAACTTTAATGGCTTGGTACTGCGGTCTTGAATAACAGGCTGCAGTACCTTCCTTTCCTATCTGAACTTCTGTACCACCAATAGGATGATTACCCGACTGCAAAGGTAACCTTTGCTACTTTTTTTTATAAAGTAACAAAACATTCGCCACATAGTAGCCATGCAAGATATTTGTTTGTCTTGTTATATGCGATTTTTTATGGAAATTTCATTGTTTTTCAAAAAAAAATCGTACCTTTGCACCGAAATGTCAGATACACATGAATACTGAACAAGTATGAGGTGACACAGAACAGGAAGAAATATATGGCATTACCAATAAACATCGACGAACTGCAGAAGGGGAAGACTATGGAATGGTCACTTCCTTACGACGGTGCCCGTACATCAGGCTTTTGTTGACGAGAAGGCTTATCTTGTCTCTATTGGCAAGGAACTGGATGAGGGTGGCAAGAAAGAAGGAAAGAAAGACAATGATTTCCCAAAATACTTCCCAAAAGAATCTATGGAAGAAATAACTGATAGACAGCGGATTATACTATCATTGGTGCAGAGTGATTGCACTTTAACTTCCCAAAAGATTTCCCAAAAGATTTCGGAAAAAGAACCTGTAACACAGAGAACGATAAAAAAAGATATTGCAGACCTGCAATCCAAAGGCATACTCTCTCGTGAAGGCGGTCGCAAGAATGGCCGATGGGTGATAACAAACAAAAATGACAACAAAAATCGTGAGTAGTGCAGAAATCAGAGTTATTGGCAACGCTTGACCCATTCTTAAGATAATGAAAGCATATACATATATAGATAAAGGCAGGTTTGAAGATTGACACCACACCGCTCATCACCCACCGTTTTCCGTTGGAGAGGATAGCTGAAGCCTATGAACTCTTTGAGCAGAAACGAGATGGAGTGATCAAAGTGGCCATAACTCAGTAAACAGATAAAGAGAAGATGAAGTTATATCAAATCATATTCAACCCCACAGAAGGGACTCGACGTGTGAGCGAAATCCTACATTTTCTGCTTCTCACCTTTTTCCTGGCTTACATCCAGACTACAGAGGCGAAAGGTCAATCCTCATATTTTTCATATGGGGCAAGCATGAAGAATGGGGATTTGTATTGCGGTCATCAGGAGGATAGTGCTTTTGCCATGCATAGCGTCATGAAATTTCCACAGGCCTTATACGTAGCAGACTACTTGCACAAAAAAGGTCTGTCACTGAGCGACTCTGTTCTTGTACACAAGGATAGTCTGGACGCTGAGACATGGTCGCCCATGCTGTCAATATTTGAAGGGGCACGTTATTTCACGTTTGCTGAGTTAATAGAATGGTCTTTGCAGCAGAGCGATAATAATGCTTGCGACCTTTTGTTTGCATCATGCGGACAGCCGGATGCAGTAGAGAAATATATCCATACGCTTGGATTCAAAGACATCCATGTGCAACTGACGGAGAAGGAGATGAAAAAAAATCCTCATAGAGCCATAGAAAACTCTGCCACTCCAAAAGAAATGGCAAGGCTCTTGGAGTGGTTTTATCTTCATAGGGATGATAACAAGAATCTCTCCTTTATCTGGGATACAATGGCAGATTGTAATACTGGTAAGCAACGCATAGAAGCAGCCTTGCCCAAAGACGGCAAACTGATTCACAAGACAGGTTCTGGTTTTCCTTCTTCTGACGGAAGACAAGATAGAAACGATGTTGGGATCGTTCTGTTGCCCGACGGTTCTCACTTGTCTATTGCCATCTTCTTCCCAAAGTCAAAAGAGGAGAAAGAGGTGGCAGAGATTGCAGAACAATGTCTGATGCGCATCCAGGCGGATAAATTCCTACGTAACATGCCGTCAGACCTACAACACAAACAGACATTGGCTATACTCAGGGCTATTGATGGAGATAACAAAGAGTTGACAGCTGTCCGCAATGCCCGGAATGCTCCACCCAAGTATTCTGACCATGTGGAAACAAAGATGATTACCCCAATCATGCGCCTTTATGAGCCCAAGGGAAGTCAAGACCAACACCTTCCAGTCTTGTTGTATCTGCATGGAGGAGGCTGGACTTTTGGGAGCATCAATAGTTGTGGAAGGTTCTGTGATGCCCTGGCTGCATCGGGCAAAATGAGAGTTATCGCTCTTGACTATCGTTTGGCTCCAGAGCACCCTTATCCCGAAGGACTGGACGATTGTGTCTCTGCCGTCAATTACATCATCGACCATGCTGCAGAGCTGCATATTGATGCCAACCACATCACCATTGGCGGTGACAGTTCTGGAGGCAACCTCGCTTTGGCCACGGCTTTGTCAGAAACATGCCGCGGCAAAATAGAATCCTTGCTTCTGTTCTACCCTGTGACAAAGGCTTTTGACGATGGTTCGGAATCATGGCAGCAATATGGCAAAGGATTTGGTTTGGATGCCGAAATCATGGAAGCTTTCAATCGGGCGTACACCATCAATGCAGACAATCGCTGTTCCGCCATCAGCGTAGGCCTGTGTAGTGATGAAGAGTTGAATATGCTTCCAAGAACTTTACTCATAGCTGCAGAAAGGGACATTCTGCGCGATCAAGGATTGAATCTTGCAGAAAGAATGTGCGGAAAGATACAACGGATAGAATATAAAGGAGCCGTACATCTTTTCATCACAGTTCCCGGGCAGGATACGGCATTTGACAGAGCAGTCAAAGATGCCATTGGATTTATATGTAACAAATAATTGAACGTCTACTACAATAAGATAACCGCTATGGAATATAAAAATAAGGTAGCAATCGTGACAGGCGGTGCGCATGGCATCGGCAAATGTATCGCTGAGGAGTTCCGCAAGAAAGGGGCTTCTGTTGCGGTCATTGATATGCGAGGGGGAGAGCATTTCGTTGGGGACATCTCCAAGAAGGAGGTGTTGGAAGCCTTTGCCGATGAAATAATCGGCAAATACGGTAAGGTGGATTATATCATCAACAATGCCCTTCCTCTGATGAAGGGGTTGGATGAATGTACTTGGGAGGAGTTTCAGTATGCCTTGGCAGTCGGGATTACTGCACCTTTCTATCTTGTCAAGCTGCTTGCTCCGTATTTTGCCGTAGGAGCATCGATAGTAAACATATCATCCTCGCGCGACCGCATGAGTCAGCCGCAGACAGAGAGCTACACTGCTGCTAAAGGAGGTATTGCTGCCCTCACCCACGCCCTTGCCGTCACACTTCGTGGCAAGGCAAGGGTCAACTCCATTTCGCCAGGATGGATAGACACTGATTATAAGGAGTACGATGGCGCAGATGCGGTGCAGCAGCCTGCAGGACGTGTTGGCAACCCGATGGACATCGCCAATATGGTGCTGTTCCTCTGCTCCGACAAGGCAGGATTCATCACAGGCGAGAACATCTGCATAGATGGTGGAATGACCCGACAGATGATTTACCATGGTGATTGCGGATGGAAACTGGAATAATACTCATATAGGAAATTGAGTAATAGTACACAAAACTATTGAGACCAATCCTTTTATCGGTCTCGTCTGAAATCGTTGCGTTCGTCTCCATGCCACCATGCGCCCAGGAAGGCGATGATGGCACGGAAAACAACGTAGATAACGATGATGTCAACAAATTCATTCATAAGCTTGATATTTAGCGAGTTATTCAATATATATTTACCACCGGAATGCCCAAACTGTTGGCTTTCTTGAAAGTGTAGTAGGTTCCACCCTTCTCTCTCCCATCATAGAAGGCAATGAGAAGGGACGCATTCTCAACCATGAACTCGTCTCGATCAAGAAAACATCGGGTGTAATAGTATTCTGAAAGGATGATCACCTCATCTGCAGAAGCCATTAATCCATCATAAACCACCCTATCACTGGGCTTGAACCTATCTGCCTGACCTCTGAAAGGAATGGCTGCGGTAAGCGTCATTCCCGGGCAGGAAGGTTTCAACGACTGCACAATCTGGGCTGCCATCAAGTCAATACCGATGGCGAATCCCGAAATAAAATTGCTGATGCCATGCTCGTAAGCTTCGAGGATGGCTTTGGTCAATCGCTCTCTTATGACCTCCTGCTGTGAGAAGTTGTAAAAGCGATGTCCTGTAAAGGCTGCCGAAACAGCCTTGTCAAACTTTGTCATGTTCTTTCTTTTCATTGCTGTACGTATTTATAAGATGTCTTGCCGAGGAAAATGCCGTTTGTAACGTGCGCCCCGACTTGTTCTAATTGTGCGGTGTAGGCACAGAATGAAGTGCCGGTAGTAACCACATCGTCCCAAATGCAGACTATCTTGTTTTTGAAGAAGTTAGCATCCACCTCAATATTATTCTTTTCCTTCAAGCGCTTTGCTCGCTCTTCCTTCTTGACCTTTGTGCCATGAACTGCGGTACGTTCGCCAACAACCTTGACATGGGAAAAGCCGTTGATTGCTCCTGAAAACTTGCAGACAAGTTCGGAGAAATTCTTGTTGCGTGCCTCGTTACGCTCCTGGCTGCTTGCAGGAACGCAAGAGAAAACCACGCTGCGAACCTTGCGACCAAACTTCTTGACAAGCATCTTTGCCACGCACTTCGCCACATCAGCATGGTTTCGACCATCCTTGAAATCATAGATAACCTGGCGGTCGAAGAAAGCATCCATACCGATGTTCTTGATACGTACCGGATAATAGCGCAAAAAGCTGCTCAACTCCTTATCCTCCTGTCCCTTGATGTAAACCTGTACCATGTTCATTGCTTTAAGTGTTGTTACTTGGCAGGTAGCAGCCATCAGCCACTACCCACCATGAAAAATGTTTTCAATCGTAAAGTCTGCTGAGGAAAGACTGCAACTCTTTGTCGATGATTTCAGAAAGCTGACATGGTTGGAATGGCTTTCTCTGCTCCACTCTGACCTTGCCGAGTCCGAACTTGGTTGCGTCCAACTCCACACTTGCCATTTCATTGGCAGAAATGTAGCTGTACTCAGTCTCAGCCAAACCTACAACGATGCCAAAGAGCACAAAATCATCATTCTCTCGCTGTCCTTCAAGAATGTACCAGCGAGCGTTGCCGATGAAAAACACTGCGATGCAAACTGCATCCTTCTTCTTGCTATCCTGGGAATAGAGCGGATAGTCCTGCATTGCCTTCTCCAATTCTGGAGTAATCAGGCGGTTGTTGAAATCTTTTGCCATAGTCTCTAAATTTTTTCTCCCTTTCGTTAAGTCCTTTCGGACTTGGAATCGGGAAGCTTTTTCTGCTTTTCAAAGTGCGTACAAGGCAATAAGGCAAGTCTGATGGGAAGAATACTCTTTTGCATGTTTCATGGAAAAGGAAGATTGTTACCGAATCACGACTTGCTATTTGCCAGATACGCGATAACTTTGCAGAAAAAGAATCCCGAAATCCCAAAGACGATACGGAAGCAAAGACTTCTGGTTTCAGTAAGAAGAAAAAGTATAACAGGGAATGACTGCAGGGATAAAAAACGGGTGGGCATAGTCCAAGCAAGTATCAACAGTTTTAAAAGCCAGGGTGTTGTTCTTTCGTAAGTCGATAAAATCGGCCTGCGAAAGAACAACACCCTGGCTAACTGTTCATGCTTACTGGACTATGGCGTGGGCGAAGATTATAAAGAAGAAAAGCCGAAAGATTTATAAGGAAAGACAGAATGCTTATAAAGAGGAATACCAGGATATTATAAAAAGGTGGAAGGGAGGGAAAATGAAGGTGGATGCTGTGAGCCAGTGCCCTTCTCGACGAATGGACATGCAGTAGTGTCAAACTGATTAAGTGGGAATCGCTTGCGTCCCACCTACTCAGTTTGTAAGCTACTGGATGTCGTTTCGTGGGCACCTTCCGACTGAGGGACTTTGCACTTACGTCACGCTCTGCTGACATAAATGCAAAGTCTATCAGGTGGAACTCCAGTAACGTCCTTCATGGTGTGGGGCGAAGCATTATCATCTTGTTTATAAAAATGCAAATCTATAAAGGCCTGCTACTCATCATGGTATGAGGGCTTCAAGTTGTATTCATGTGTACACGTACACACCTATCCATGTATATATGTATTCACGTCCACATGAATACATTTTAGAAGGAGAAAAGACAGAATGCCTATAAAAACGAAATGCAGGATATTATAATAGGTGGAAGGGAGGGAAGATGAAGGACGATGCTGTGAGCCAGTGCCCTTCTCGACGAATGGACATGCAGTAGTGTCAAACTGATTAAGTGGGAATCGCTTGCGTCCCACCTACTCAGTTTGTAAGCTACTGGATGTCGTTTCGTGGGCACCTTCCGACTGAGGGACTTTGCACTTACGTCACGCTCTGCTGACATAAATGCAAAGTCTATCAGGTGGAACTCCAGTAGCATCCTTCATGGTGTGGGGCGAAGCATTATCAGGGAAAATCAGCCGATTATCACTATAGGAACAGATCTTTTTGCTTAAAATCCGCATATTTATACCATTTTTTTGCTGCTACGCAAAAAGATTTCGCACTATTTTTGTATCTTTCCTCTATAAAAGGATAATGATTTCCCTCGCATAGGGTAACTAAAACCAGTAAATTAGCATATAGCAGGAAAAATAGGCACACCACATTCCGCACTTGCACATTTATGCAAATGTTACTATTAGTATACTTTCCTCTTCGAGTTATACTCATACTGACTTCCATAGCCCTCCATGATATGAGTTAATTTGCAGACGAGGTGTGACCATCACAAAGATAGTAGCCTTTTCATGGAAGGTATATTATGATCATCCGTTGTTTGCGGACTCTTCACAATCATGCTTGAAGTCGATATATTCGACATTGTCATGTAGGACATGCCAAACAGAAACGAGCATTTTTCTCGCTACAGCGACGATGACTTTCATCTTGTTTTTTCTTCTCACTACAGTCTGGTGATAGGAAAACCAACTAAAGAAACAGTCTTTCTGCCGACTGGCAGCCCATGCACATTGTATGATGGTTCTTCTGAGATAGCTGTTGCCATGTGTCGTTTTGCGGGATTTCACTTTTTTGTTGGACTCATCATTTCTTGGGCGCAATCCACTCCAGGCAGCAAGGTGATTTGCCGTCTCGAACTTACTCATATCTGTACCGATCTCTGCGATCAATGATGTTGCGGCACGTTCCTTGATGCCTGGGATTGTTTGCAAGCGTCTGAGTTCCTCCGGGAAGTATTTCTGGCATATCTCCGACATTTTGTCTTGGCATTCTTTCTTGTGGCTCTCGGCAATGTCTATTTCCTCACGGAGTTGGCGAAGGACATCTATCTCGGCTTGGGAGACAACTCCCTCCATAGAGGCAAGTATAGTTTCTCTGCCATGTTTGTTGATGATGCGTCCATGAAGCTCCTTGATCAATTCCTGTGGGTCAGTGACACCTTCCGAGAGCCTGCGCACGACGGTTCTGTAACTCTTGCACTCTATGTTGGAGACATAGTTGCTCAAGCGGATGTTGCACCGTTGGAGTACAGCATCCACTTTGGATTCCTTACGCACGATTTCCTCATTGAGGTCAAAGATTCTACGGTCATATTGGCGAAGTTGCTGAATAATCTCTGGAGGTACAAAACTACCATTTACTAGTTCCTTCTTAGTACACTCTGCAATCCATTGAGCATCCTTCACGTCACTCTTATGACCGGGAAGCTGCTTGATGAAATACGGATTGACAAGGCGGAGTGTAAAATGAGGAGACAGCACACGCCAGATTGGTACCCAGTAAATGCTGGTGCTTTCCATTGAAACTTCTGAAACGTGGTGTTTTTTGAGCAATTTGCACATTTCATGCAGTTGAAATGTTAAAACTCCGAAAACTTGTTCAAATAATTCACCATCAGGGTGCAAAATACAAAGATAAATGCTATCTTTGTGCACGTCAAGACCACATACTGCTTTCATAAGCCTAATTTTTGAAGTTAAAAACCCGGTTAATGAACACTGCTTCAAAGATAGTAAAAATTATTGTGACTTAGAGCACGTTGATGGCTGTTTTTGCAGTTGTGGCCTTGATTTTTTCAAAAAAAAGCTAATTTCGCACAATTCGAGGGAAATCATTGTGCTTTTTTATTCATACTGACTTATAATTCGGAAATTTTATGTAAATTTGCACCCGTTAAAAGAATTTAGAAGTAAAATACAATAAAAATCCTATACGGAAATGAATTTAAATATGCACATAACATCACAATCATTCGTTCAGAGCTATCGACGCTTTGAGCGGAATAGTTATGTACATACATCAAGTACATCAGATACAGCCGGTATAGGATTCCCACATCATTTTCGCATAGTTATTTCTATCGGGCATCGTAGCAGCGTGCCCCACAGAGAACAAAGATAATACGAAAGAGTTGGAGTTTCCTTGCCGGGAGAATCCAACTTTTTCTTTTTAGCCAAATGCTTGGCTTCAGCTCTGACATGGCGAGAAAAAGCTGGATGAAATCCAACCATTTTTTACGTTTAAAATGAAAGAACTATGCCAGCAAATAAGAATGCCTTAATAAGGTACAAAACTATAGACAACTGTTTGAGAAACAGATACAGAAGATGGACTCTCGAAGATCTCGTGGAGGCATGTAGCGACGCTCTCTACGACATGGAGGGAATCACCAAAGGAGTATGCGCCAGAACTGTTCAGATGGATATACAGATTATGAGATCTGACAAACTGGGCTACAATGCTCCTATAGAGGTTTATGATAGAATATACTACAGATACGCTGATCCAGACTACTCTATCACCGAAATGCCTTTATCCATAGAGGACTGCAAGCTGATAAAGAAGGCTATCATTCTTCTTGAAAACAAGAAGGATAAGAACAACGAAGACACCATCCAGGTGCTCAACAAGGTACAGGACAGACTCAAATCTATTCTGAACTTTGTGTAAGGATAAAGGAGGGAAATTATGAGTGAACATCAACGAGACATCGTCTTACAAGAAAGCTAAAAGGCTTCTTTTCAAGCAAAACTGCCTGAAGAGAAGCCTTTCTTATGTGGAGCTTCAAGTAGGATTCGAACCTACGACCTGCTCATTACAAGGGAGCTGCACTACCACTGTGCTATTGAAGCATTTGGGAGTTTGATGGGGATCGAACCCACGACCACCAGAGCCACAACCTGGCACTCTACCAACTGAGCTACAAACTCCATATAAACTCCAGATGGATTCGAACCACCACCTCCAGATCTGAAATCTGGTATGCTACCAATTACACCATGGAGTTGTTTATTTTACTTGTCGCCCCAGAAGGAATCGAACCTTCGCTAACAGGACCAAAACCCGTTGTGCTACCATTATACCATAGGGCAAGTTGAGTTCGGGAGGTAGGACTCGAACCTACGAAGTCATCAGACAGCGGATTTTTTCGCAAGCTCAAGGAACTCCAGTCTGCCCTCGTTGCCACTGGAGCACTCCCGAATTTTCAAGTGGAGCCTCGTGGAGTCGAACCACGTTCTCGGGATTTTCAGTCCCGCGCATACACCAAGTCTGCCAAAGCTCCTTACTGATGTTGCCCCAGATGGAATCGAACCACCACTTGCAGATCCAGAATCTGCCGCACTACCGTTATGCGATAGGGCAAGTTTGCGGAGGCTAAAGGATTCGAACCTTTGAGATGTTGCCGCCTGCCGGTTTTCAAGACCGGTGCAATAGACCAACTCTGCCAAACCTCCAATATTGTGACTCGTGAGAGACTCGAACTCCCGACACCGACGTTCGTAGCGTCGTGCTCTGATCCAACTGAGCTAACGAGCCAAAGTGCGGAAGCAGAAGGATACGAACCTTCGGAACCTTTCGGTCCGGCACGTTAGCAGTGTGCTGGTTTAAGCCGCTCACCCATACTTCCTTGTTTTGACGATGCAAAGGTAGAAAGGGAGAGTGAAGTCTTTTTTCGTAGCAAGAAAAAAGTTTCAAAAAAGTTGTTTTTTGAGCGATTTTTCCTAAAAAAAGGCTTAAAAGAGTCTCTTTTTCGGCATTTTACGGCTTTAGAATGTGTATTCATGTACACACCTATACATATATACATGTATTCACGTCCACATGACCAACAACAATGAAAGTTGCTATTTTTGCATCGAAGTATTCATATACGAATATCTGCGTACAAAAACAGCAACTTTCTTTTGCTGGATTTTCAACGATTAAATTACCTCTGTCGCACCACAAAAACCGTTTTAACCCCGATATTTGTAATTTTATTGCAGATTACGGGGTTAAATCCTGTTTTTATATATGTTTAAGGCTTTTACTATCAATAAACCAATGAATAGTTCACATTGAAATAGGAGTCTGAAACCTTCATGGTTGTAATCACCACGGATTTGTCCTGGTTGGTGAAGCAGTACTGCAGGCTGGCTTCATCGGCTGAAACAAGCGTGTAGTGCTTCTTCAGATAGTCAATGACAAGCCCACTGTTCACACTTCGCTCCGTATCAATGACAGAATAAAGCGAACCGTCAAGACGGGAGAAACTGTAAAGAACGCCTTCACTACCCTGCCCAGTCATAAAGGTCAACTGGATGTTGTCGCCGGAAGTCTCAGCCACCTGGCGGTAACGCTTCATGGATTGAGCCATATAGCTCTTGACCTCATCCACATTCGCACCCATGATGTGGAAGGGCTCTGTCCAAACGTCCAGTTTTGTTTCCGGATTTCCGATGTCCTCCGTCGGGTCATCATTGCCGCAAGAGGTGAATACTACTGGTGAAGCCATCATCATCAGAAGGATGGCGATTGAAAGATACTTTTTCATTTTCATGACTTTTCGTTTTTGATGTTATTTAATTTCATTATATTCATATCCACATGTGGACATGTATTAACGTCTATATGTATATATGTATCAACGTACACGTGTATCAATGTATTCATGTGTACATGGCTACACGTCCACACTTTCTACATAACTTCTCGGATGGTTTTAGTCCTGATTTTCTTGACCTTACCATATTTCGACTCATACGCTTCAACGCCTTGTTTCATGACGTATTCCATAAAGGAGCGGATGGTGAAACCTTCCTTTCGGGCGATGGTCTGAACCTTGTCAACGAGTTCCTTTGAGCAGATAAAGGAGAAATGTCGCCAGGGTTCATCATTGGGCGAATCGCTCTCTGTCTGAGAGTTGGGAGCAGAAATCTGTTGCTCCTGAGGATTCCCAGGAGACCTGTCAAATCTGTCCTGCGGATGAATGGCAGCCTTACCGAGAATGTTGCCAAGCAGGATGTCCATATTCTTCTTTGCCATAGTCTTTACTGATTACGTGAAATAATTTCTTCTGTCAATGCCTGATAGTCCTTCGCTCCGTTCGACTGAGGGTCGTACTCGAAGATGCTCTGACCGCTGCCTGCCGATTCTGCCAGGGCGATGTTTTCTCGGATGCGAGTCTTCATGGTGATAGTCTCATAACGGGACTTCACGGCTTGCTCAACCACCTTGTTCAATTTGCGATGGTTGAATCTGGCGATAAAGACTCCTCCAAGTCTGAGGTTCGGCTTCACTCGCTGCAAGGTCGAGACAAAGGAATCGAGCATTCGCATTCCTTTCAGAGGAAGAAGCTCTGGAGTCATCGGAACGATGATTTCATCTGCAGCAAGGAAAGCGTTTGTGGTAACGATTCCCAAAGATGGAGGACAGTCTATGAGAATGTAGTCATAGTTCTGCTTCACGGGTTCGAGCAGTCGGCTCAGCAGCTGTTCTCTTGCCAGGAGATTGGTCAAGGCAATCTCTGCGCTTGCCATTTCGAGGGAGGAAGGAACGAGGTCGAGGTTCTCCCTGACGTGCTTCACTGGCAGGGGTGCGCCATCAACCAGAGAGTCAAAGATACTTGCCTGCACCTCATCTTCATTTGGGATGAAATACAGGGTAAGATTTGCCTGACCGTCAAGGTCTATGAGCAGGACTTTCTTGCCCATACGTGCCATACAAGCCCCGATGGAGGCTGTAGAGGTGGTCTTCGAAACGCCACCTTTATGATTGGCGAATGTAATGATTTTCAATGACATAATATAAAATCTTTTGTATATATGTATTAACGTATTCATGTGTACATGGCTCCACGTGTACGTGGCTACATGTATTAACGTGTACAAAGGTACGGGTATCTGGCGAAAGTTCCTTCACGCTTCCCCTAACAACCCAAAGTGTCAGGGGAAACGTCAGGATTTGAGGTATCATTTATTCAAAAGTGAAGGTGCGGATGTAGAAATAGGTGTCATCGTCCTCATACTCATATTCATTGATGAAGTCCATCATCTGCTCATCGGTTCGCTCTCCCTGCTCAATGCCGGTCTTGGAAGTCCATTCCCTGATGGCTTCCCCGATAGTGCCGTAAACATCATCGCAACAATCCTCGAATGGTTCGCCGGATGCGCTGACGCAGCATTCTTCGGGAAAATAATCGCCTTCATCGTGGGTGTAATAGACCTCACATCCACACTCACAGCATCGGTAGGAAATGCTCAACTCATCATCAAGAAGTCGGTTTATCTCAAAGAAGAGGTCATTGCAAGCATCCCAGGCAGTTTCGGTCTCGAAGGAAAGCAGACTGGTGTCTTCATCCTCCTCATACTCTGCCCAGTAGATGTGACCACGCACGCTGATGTGCTTCTTCTGATAGTCGATTCCATAGTGCTTGGCAAGGTCATCCAGCCAGATGTTCCTGCTGTTCACCTCCATGCGCTGAAGGGTGTTCCAAAGGTTGCTTACTGCCTTTTGGGCTCCTGTGACCTTATAGGTCGTTGTTGCCTGATTAGCCATTGTCTTGTATATTTATTTGATTACCATTCTGTATAATAACTCTGGTCGTTGGATTCACATTCCTCTGCCCATTCCTCATCCGTGAAGTCGCTATGCAGACAGTCCTTGCTGCAATAGTAGGCTACTCCCATGTCTGCGCAATAACCCTCACGCATCAGCTTGCCGCATTCTGAGCATCGTCTGCAAGCCCTGTCGGTGTTCCACCAATAGTCCACGAATGACTCTGCCACCACGTCCTCGCTTGTGTTTTCATCCCACTTGTCAAGATAGAATGAAGCAAACTGGTTCAACTCCTGCTCACTGAAGAGTTCCTTGTCTGTGCCGTTCACCGCCTGGGTAAGTCGGCTTAGAATTGATTTCATTGTTGTCATAATGCCATCTGTTTTTATCTCCCTTTCGTAGATCAACTACTTCGGGGATGGTTAAAAATTATGTTGCATTCAGAAGGTGTTATGGCTATCCATACAAGGTTTTGTCTGCAAAATACTACCCGAATGGTGTGGAGATTTTTCAGCAAAGCAGCGCCCTGACCTTGTAAAGATAAGACAGAACCGTTACCTTCGCAACAGAATTCTTACCGATTCCCAGAAGTCGATGAATGAAATCCTCCTATAACAGGACAATCCTTTCAGCAAGGAAAAGTATAGGAATAAAACTCGCAAGGCTATTGAATATCAGTTTATTATTAATATTTTGCATCGTTTTAATAGGGTATTAAAATGATGCAGAATGATTAAAATGACAAGAAGTATAAGCATAAAAAAGCGACCCAAAGGCCGCTCTTTATCAGAGGAAGTGAAGGATTTACTTATCCTTCTTGGTCTTGCCCTGCTGAGAATCGGGAGTGTTCTCCTTCTCAACAGCTTCGTAGAACTTGGTGGCAACAAGAATCACTCGGTTGTGCTTGACTCCCTCGGCATCCTGCCATTCCTCTGGCTTGAAGTAGCCCTCTACTGTGAGGAGTGCTCCCTTGACCAGGCGGTCGAATGAAGAGGTGTTCTCGTTCTTGCGCCAAGCCTCTACATTCATGAAGGCAGAAGTGCGAGAGTTTTCATCGCCATTCTTCTCATTGCGGCTGATGGCCAGTGAGAAGCGAGCTACGCTTGCGGTTGTAAACTGATGGATGCTTGCATCCTTACCTACGAAACCAGTTACTGCGAAAGAATTTTCCATCTTTTTCATAATTCAATATTTTTAGAAGTGAAACATTTATTTTTTACGATGCTATCAGAGTTGGCAAGGAAAACATAGGAAGCAAGGAATTATCGAATTATTTCACCCTTGGGCAGGAAAAGTTTTTTGGATGAGCAGCAGACGGAAAAGTTTTTGAAAAAATTCTGAGAATAAGGCACCTGGTACTTGCAGAAATGTGGCTTGCACTAACTTTGCAGCGGAAAAAGTAAGTGTGGATGCTTCGTCCAAAAATATGAAAGAAAAGGATGAATAGAAAATATCTGCAGTTGGTTGGGTAAAGGAAAGCAGCATCCTCCTCAATGTTTGTTCAAGCAAACTGGTTACGCAAGATGGTCTATAAGTTCAAGAGACTGGCAGGAAAACTCACACTTCATCATAAACAAGAATATGGCTAAGCTAAGCTAAGGACAGAACGATCAGGCCTACGACTGCCAAGGGTAAGCATCAGCATGTAGAGGAAAGCTAATCAGAGAAGCATGATGCCTGAGACAAGAGGCAAGCTCAACCAATATCTCTTGGCAACAAGCGAAACTGAAGAGAAGGACTACGGAATTTCAGCAAGGAGAAGAAGGCAAAGCCCTGAACCGGCTAAAGAGCAGCCAAGGCAAAGCTTAGGGCGCATACAAGTTTAAGGTTTAAGTTTACCCATGTATATATACATGTTCTTTCAAACTCAAATAGTAAACCTCTACCGATTTTAACCACTCAAACCAGGAAGTTTACAAGTTTAAGAAAACCATATATGTATATATGCCGAAATAAACTTGTTTATAACATATAGTCAAGGATTTTGGAAGAATCTATTTTTCCTTGCTGAAATGCAAGAATAGTTATACGAAATGGGGCAAGGTTGCATCATTCGTCTATCAATTCTAAAAATACTATAATTATTTATTTTTCTTGCCTAAACATTTGGATATTTGAAGAAAAGTTGCTATTTTTGCACAAAGTTATTCATATATAAATACTTCGATGCAAAAATGGCAACTTTTACGCCTTTATACAAGATTAGGATCTTCAACTTTGAAGATGTGATGCGTGAGATGAAATTGTCTCATGCAGGAACATCTACGGCCATATCCCGATGGCAATCTCAGAAGGTTCTGAAACCGATTAGGCGAAACATGTACGTCACTATTGATCCATCGACAGATGCTCCCATGTGTGACAAGTTCGAGTTGAGTTCCAAGATTTCAGAATCTTCATATGTTGGTTGGCACACAGCTCTTGAATTACATGGAGTTGCCCACCAACCTTTCTACAATGCCTATGTTGGCAGCAAAAGCCGTTTCAAAGATTTTGCTTTTGAAGGAATAGACTTTGTGTACTGTGCAACCCCTTTTGAACCAACTGCGGAAAATGGCGTTATAACTCCCAAGGGAAATCCTTATGTACGTGTAACTGATTTGGAACGAACAGTCATAGACTGCTGTGACCGTATAGAACGTGCTGGAGGCATTGAGGAATTGCTTCATTGCATGGAAGGAATATCACTGCTTGATGAGCCAAAACTCGAAAAGTATCTGGCATTGTACAATAAAGCATTCCTCTATCAAAAGGTAGGATTCATCCTGGAGCATAGCAAAGAGTATCATCACATAAGCGACCAATTCATAGAAATGTGCCGCTCGAAAGGTGCCTTGCATACCAAACGTCTAACCGCCACAGGCGATTCTGACACCTATTTATGTCGATGGAAGCTTTATGTACCAGAAGATTGTGTAATTGAAAAAACTATTGAAAATGAACTCATATAACAAGATATATTTAGAAAAAATAGCCAAAGAGAAGGGATTTGTCCGTGACAATCTCGAAAAGGTAATGCGTCTTTCAGAAATTTTACAATATTTCAACCAGAATGAATTTCTACACGATTCACTTGTATTAAAAGGCGGAACAGCTATCAATCTCACCGTTTTTCAGATGCCACGACTATCTGTTGACATCGACTTAGATTTTGCCAAGAATTGCAGTAGAGAAGAAATGATTAAAGCAAGACAAAGTATAAATAACGAGATTCTTGCTTATATGTCCAACGAGGGATATGTTCTAAAGCCTGGCTCTAAAAGTCCACATACACTGGACTCGTGGGTATTTGGATATATAAACGCAGGAGGAAATCCGGACAACATTAAGATAGAAATTAATTATAGTGACCGTTGCCACGTACTGCCAATGGAAGAACGTACAATCAGTATCGACTTTCTTGGAGACATAAGGGTTTGTGCCCTCGCACCGATGGAACTCTTTGCCAGCAAGCTCAACGCACTTATCAGTAGAGCTGCTGTACGAGACATTTATGACGTGTATGGTATGATACAGGCGAATCTATTTGAAACAATGGAAGAAAGAGCTCTTCTCCGTAAAATTCTCGTTTTCTACTTGGCTGTCGGTTCCAGTTGCAAAGCAGAGGAGGTTACACTTGATATCAAAAACATCAAGCACATAGAAAAACTTTCCTTCTCGCAAGTTCGTGCCCATCTACTCCCAGTATTAAGCAGAAAAGAAAAATTCGACTTTAACGCAGTAAAAGAACAAGTACTTAGTTTTCTTGGTTCTTTTCTATCTTTCACAGAAGGTGAAAGAAAGTTTATTGAACACTTCAATCAGAGAGAATATAGACCAGATATTCTATTTAATGAAAGTTCAATCGTTGAACGAATAACAAGTCACCCTATGGCTTTATGGAAATGCAGACCCAAAGAGATGAAGTGAGATCCATATCGATATTAAAATCGAAATTATTAAACAACGAGGTATGTTTAATACTATAGCTTCCTCCTGTTTGAACTATCCCATTTTTAGGATAGTTGCCCTTTTGGGCAATTCTCTATAGCTATAAAAGAAAGAAACATGTCAGAATATATTGATTTTATCACTTATCAAGACGATGCAATAATCCAACGCCCCTTACGTTATTACAGAAGACGAGGACAACTGCATACACAACCGAAGGGAGACCTTCATCAGGGAAACAGGCACCGTTAAAACGGTACTCATCACGATGATCACCTCCTATGGACTTGCACCGGGCGGCTATTCTGATGACATCCAATGCCAGCTGACGATGGCAGATTTATTCAGATAAAAGCCGACCTCTCAAAAATGGTAAAATACCACGTTTTAGCACGAAAATGCAGATTTTGAGTGTTTACAAAGGTTAAATATGTTAAATCTTCAACCCCTAAAAATGGGGGTTTGTAAAGATAAGAGACATACAAAATGAATGAAATCAAGTGAAACCAAGTGAAAATACGAAAATCGTAAGTAGCTGATAATAAGCATTCTTTTCATTCAGAAAGAAAGCGGCTCACAAATAGCGCGTTAACTCTTAACCGATTGAGAATCAATGACATTCATTATTTGCATCGGAAAGTAACCAGATTATAGCTAAGCACAAAATCTTACTTTCTATAGTTAAAGCGCTCACACAGAGCGCTTTTCTTTTTTAAACATTAAAATCAACACCAAGACTTTTAACCGACGAAGCAGCAAGAACTATCAAGTTCGCTTGAATGGCCGAGTTACGAAGGAAAAAGGTGAAAACAAGATTAGAGCATGAAGAAGATATTATTCCTACACGGATTCTTCGCCACGGGCAGCTGTCCGATGGCGAGAGCCTTGAAAGAGGCGTTTGAGGGGACGGCGGTGGTGCTGACTCCCGACCTGCCATTGCACCCCAAGGAGGCACTGAAGGAGATTCGCTCCATCATTGACCGGGAACAGCCCGACTTGCTTCTGGGCAACAGTTGCGGCTCTTTCCTCGCCCAGATGCTGGCTTCGGTAGTGGGCATTCCTGCCCTGCTGGGCAATCCGTATTTCATGATGACGGAGTTTCTGAAGGAGCGAATCGGCGAGCATGAATACAAGGCGCCGAGAAGGGACGGAAATCAGCGGCTGGTGATAGACGAGGCGCTGATAGAGGAGTTTGCGGAGCTGGAAGCCGTGCAGTTCGACCATTGCAACCCATATTATAAGAATCGTGTGTGGGGACTTTTTGGTGAGCAGGACACCCTGGCTCACTTCTCCCCTCTCTTCCTGCAGCATTACAATCAAGCCTTCCATTTCCCTGGCGGTCATACGCCTACTGAGCAGGAGGTGAAGACATGGTACGCTCCCCTTGCCCAGAAAATGTTGATGGAGTTTTCAGCAAAGGAAGAAAGATATTTCCAGCACTTTAAGGGCGGTAAATACAAATTCATCCATTCAGCCTTCGCCTCCGAGACTCAGGAGCGCATGGTGGTTTATCAGGCTCTCTATGGAGACCAAGCCTATTGGGTAAGACTGGAAGATATGTTCTTCGGGAAAGTTACGATGGACGGCAGAACTTTCAATCGTTTCACGGAAATAGACAGATAATTATATAATAAGGTGTTGCAAAAATATTAGCGACGAGAAAATACGCAGAAAATGGCAAAGAAATTTGAAATAAGAAATAGTACCGCTGAATTTCTTATCTTCATGGCTGAGGGTAAGGAAAATGGTGTTGAGGTAATGTACGCTGAAGAAACAATTTGGTGTACACAAGATGCTATTGCTAGTCTTTTTGATAAAGGCCGATCTACAATAGCAGAGCATCTGTCTAACATTTTTAAAGAAGGGGAATTGGATAAGAATTCAGTTTGTCGGAATTTCCGACGAACTGCCGCTGATGGTAAATCATACAACACTCAGTATTACAATTTGGATGCAATAATCAGCGTGGGTTACAGAGCTAACTCCCGCCGAGCCACTCAGTTCCGCCAATGGTGCACTTATGTTCTCCGACAGTATGCTATCCGTGGCTATGTGATTGACAAGAAGCGTATGGAAAATGGCTCATTCATAGGTGTAGACTATTTCGAACAACTCTTGGAGGAGATTCGAGAGATTCGTCTATCGGAACGCAATTTCTATCAGAAACTGACCGACATCTACGCCACAGCCATCGACTACAACCGTGATGCTCCAACAACACGCGAGTTATTCAAGAAGGTACAGAACAAGATGCATTATGCTGTTCATGGACATACTGCCGCAGAACTGATAGTGGATCGTGCTGATGCAGAAAAAGAGCACATGGGGCTCACTACATGGGCAAAGGCTCCTAATGGGAAAATCATAAAGTCCGACGTAAGTATAGCCAAGAACTATCTGAAGGAAAATGAGTTGCAAGCCCTTGGACGATTGGTGAATGCCTATCTTGATATGGCAAAGGATATGGCAGAGCGCCATATTCCTATGACTATGGAGGATTGGGCTAAACGCATCGACAAATTCCTCGATGCAACCGACAGAGAAATTCTGCAAGACGCAGGACACATTACTGCCGAGTATGCAAAGGAATGTGCCGAAAGCGTGTTTGAGAAATATAGAGTGATACAGGACCGTCTGTTTCGCTCTGATTTCGACAAGTTTGACGACGAAGACCCACAATTACCTTTTGATATTGAATAATAGAAGCATGTCATAAGAGAATTATAACAACAGGAAAATGAGCATGAAACAGATAGAAACACTCGTTTTTGATTATGGAGGTGTCATCGTGAACATTGATGATGCCTCTGTTGTAAAAGCCATGGAGAGCCTGGGCGTTACGGCGTTCAAGCGACTAATCCATGTCCGCAAAATCAAAAGACTGATGCACCAATATATTAATGGTCTGGTAGCGGAAGCTGAAACTTTGCAAGAGATGCTGATCCTTTGCCGCATGGAACCACAACCGGGGATATTGAGAAAGTCCTGGAAGAGTTGTGTGGCAATCTGCCCGTGGAAAGACTGGAGGCATTGGTCAAGCTTCGGAAGCGGTACAAGGTCTATCTGCTCAGCAACATCAACGACACACTTTGGCAGAAATCAGTTAGTCAGATGAATCAGCTGGGATATTCCACGGACGAGCTGTTTGATGAAGTATTCCTCTCATACGCCATGCGGAAAGAGAAGCCATCCGTCGAAATCTATGAAGAGATGATGCAACAGACAGGATTGAATCCTGCCACTACTCTCTATTTCGATGACCGCACGGAGAATGCCGAGGCAGGCAAGCGATTTGGTTTCCAGAGCGTACTGGTAGAGACCAATCTTCTGGAAGAGCATCAGGAATGGCAAGAAATTAACAAGAATATTAAAGAATAATCTTATGCGCATAATAGGAAACTTACTTTGGTGGCTCTTCGGAGGTCTCGAAGCTGCCATCGGTTATTTCACCGGAAGTCTGGCTCTTACATGTACTATCATCGGCATTCCCTTTGCGATACAGACATTCAAGATTGGCCTGCTCTGCCTTTGGCCTTTTGGTTCTACGGTAAGAGAATCGAATAGTCCAACTGGTTGCATTCGCATTCCGCTGAATTTACTCTGGCTGATTTTCGGAGGATTGTGGGCTTGCCTCATGTATCTGTTCTTCGGCTTTCTCTTATGTATAATAATTATCGGCATTCCTTGTGGAAAACAGCATTTCAAGATGGCCGCGCTTTCGCTCGCACCATTCGGCAATGATGTGGAGTTGGGATTTTAAAGAAATAAGAAAAGAAGTTGAAGGATATGAATACATTACATAGTTGCCTCGCCTACTATCTCCTTGCCATCAATGCAGTTACATTCATAGTTTACGGCATTGACAAATACAAGGCCAAGGAAGCCAAATGGCGCATTCCAGAAGCCACGCTTTTATTGCTGGCTGCACTTGGAGTAAGCATCAGGGCATGGATGGGAATGAAAGTCTGGCACCATAAGACGATGCACAAGAAATTCAAATACGGCATTCCTGCCATTCTGCTTATACAGATTGCGCTGATGGCGTATTTGCACATGAATTAATAACAAAATAAATAACTAAGTATATGAGCATTAAAAAGAATGGGATTTATTGGAAGGGCATCAAGCGCCGGATAGGGAAATTCTTTGAGAAGGTGCACGAATGTATACTTATCTTTACCGACTGGCTGGGGTAAGTGCACATAGTAAATAGAATGCAAAACATTGATATAATCTGATGGAAACAGAAAGAATTTTACTTCGCCATTGGCAGGAATCGGATGCTGAGGCGCTCTTCAAGTACGCCTCAGACCCTGACGTAGGACCTCGTGCTGGATGGCCGGCACATAAGTCTGCAGAGGAAAGTCTGGAGATTATCCGCACATTCTTCCATAACGACACGACATGGGCGATTGTGTTGAAAGAGACTGGCGAGGCTATCGGCTGCATCGGCTACTACACCCATGAAACAAGCAACATCCCTATTGGAGAAAACGACTGTGAGGTGGGCTATTGGGTAGGAAAGCCTTATTGGAACAAGAGAATCTGCACCGAAGCCTTGAAGCTGATGCTTGACTACAGCATCCAAGTAAAACATTTCGAAAACATCTGGGCAGACCATTTTACAGGCAATCCTGCATCGGAAAGAGTCATGGAGAAATGCGGTTTCTCAGACACCGGAATGCTGAACAGATGCAGCCAGCTTATGGGTGGCGACAAGGATATGATTAAAGTATTTAAGTACAAAGGATAAAAATAAATAAACATGAACTTTCCAGAAATATATTCAGCAACAGGTATGATGGAGCTGATTCAGAAAATCGGCTTCCTCCCTCTTCTTGATAGTGGCATTGAAGGTTTCTCTGCCGAAGACATCGTGGCAGAAGACTGCGGTTACGTAAGACTTCCTGAAGGCGGTTGGGACTGGCCGCTATGGAAATGGAAGGGCGAGATTGTGCAGGAAATGCCGTGTATGTACGGAAAGTTCTTCAACAAGAAAGCAGGATTCATCAGCCAGGAATGGTGACCAGACTTCTGTAACTACAGAAGAAGCAAGTTTCCTCGCCCGGATGAAGACTCGATAGAAGGAGCCATTCTCTGCACGCTTCAATCATCGGGCAGTCTCATCACAAGAGAACTTCGGGCTGCCTGCGGTCTCACGGGAAAGGGTATGAGAAGCAAGTTTGACGGTTATCTCACCCGACTGGAAATGGCAACCTATATCGTGACCGAGGATTTCATCTACCCTCGCGACAAGCACAATCACGAATACGGCTGGGGATGGTCGCTGCTCAATACTCCCGAAGATCTCTATGGCAGGGAGGCTTGCCAATGCAACCGAACTCCCGAAGAGTCTCAACAGAGGATTTTCGAGCATCTGAAAGAAATCCTGCCTGATGCTTCGGATAAACAGATCATTAAATTAATTGGATAAAAATGAGAAAAGAATCAAGAGCAATGGATAGAAGGTGGGCATTGGAAGTAATGCACAAGGCTCCGTATATAACTGTAAGTTTTATTGACGAAGACGGCAATCCTTACGGTTTACCTCTTTCGCTCGCATCTGATGATAATGTGAACTGGTATTTTCATGGTGCCTTGGAAGGCAAGAAGTTGGAGGCAATCAAGGCTCATCCAGAGGTTTGCCTTTCAGCCGTAACCCGTTGTGCGCCTACGGTTGGCCCGAAGGACGGCAGTTTCACCCTGCAGTTCAAATCAGCCATTGCATTCGGCAAGGCAGAAATCGTGACCGAGGATGCAGAGAAGATTCATGGTCTCCGACTAATCTGTGAGCGTTTTCTTCCTCACCACATGGATGCTTTCGACGAGAGCATCGCCCGCTCCCTTTCACGCACGGCTGTTGTTCGCATCACTCTTACTGAGCCACCAACCGGCAAGCGCAAACAATATGATAAGGAAGGCGTGGAAATGAAATATGGAAGAATGGAATAAATCTCCGATAATGGTAAAATCTTCCGAAAACCAGGTATAAGCTCTTTTTGGAGAATGTGCGTATCTTTGCATAAGATAAGCTGCACTCGGCAATTTGAAAGCAAGCTTTCATTGCGCTCATTTACATTATCTTTGCACCCAAGAAATTTAGAAATTTAAAAGGCTTAGGATTATGAAGGAATTATTCTTTAATACGATACAGGAATTCAACGACTACATTGGGGTGAAAACGCTTCATCCTCTGGTAAGCATTGTACGTGTAGAGAACACCTCTCCGATACAGGAGGCTGTGCATCACTACGGACTTTACGCCCTCTTCCTGAAGGAAAACAAGGGCTGCAAATTGTCATACGGCAGAACAGAATATGATTTTGACGAGATGACCGTCACCTCGTTTGCTCCAGGTCAATCGATTAAGGTTGAACCCATTCCTGGAGTACCGCTTGCCAAATATACGGTATTGGCTTTCCATCCCGAGTTGCTCAACCGCACCCAGCTTGGCAAGAACATCTCCCGCTATGAGTTCTTCGACTATACAAGCAACGAAGCTCTACATCTATCCGCTGCCGAGGTAAACATCTTCCGTGACGTGCTCTCAATGATTAAGCAGGAACTTCAGCATCCTATAGATAGACATTCGCGTGAACTCATCGTTTCAAACATTGAGTTGCTGCTGAACTATTGTCTGCGCTTCTACGACCGGCAGTTTATCACACGCGAGGAGATAAATCATTCGGTGGTAAAGAAATTCATCTATCTGCTCGATGAATACATTGCCCGGAAAGCGGAGCACGAAGGGCTGCCTACCGTAGCCTACTTTGCCGACAAATGCTGCTATTCTACCAAATATTTCGGTGAATTAGTCAAGACAGAGACTTGCAGAACCGCTAAGAGTATGATCAACGACCGACTGCTTTCTGCAGCTCGCCAACTACTTGTAGATGAAACCTTAACCATTACGCAAGTCAGCCAGCGCCTCGGCTTTGTATATTCTCAGCACTTCGTCCGCTTTTTCAAGGCACAGACGGGAAAGACTCCAAGCGAGTACCGCAAGACTGCATAAATACAAGGAAGCATGTTTTGATAGAAACGGAATAACGGTAATGTCTTCCGAAAACAAGGTATAAGCTCTTTAGAGAAATGTGCGTATCTTTGCACCAGTTTTTTAATCATCAAACAAAAAGGTTTAATATGAAAAGATTGTTTTTGCACATATATGATGGATGGAAAAGCCGAAGGCTACGACTTCGAAAGAAAGCCCAACCCGGTTCCAGTCAACAAACAACTGCTCATTATTCCAGGAGCCTCTCATTGCGACCTATACGATGGTGGTGGGAAAGGAATGATTCCTTGGGACAACATCGAGGAGTTCCTGAAGAAGAATTTAAAATATGATACAATGAAGATACGTTTTATAAATGCAGTTTGTATTCTCGCGTTAATACTCGCTTCTGCGTGTAAGAGCGCTAATGCTTCACAACTAAAAGATAAAGAAATGATGATAACGGAAAAGAAAAATATCGGTAGCAAACTGGCTCTTTACCCTATGCCCGTAACCGTGGTGGGAGCTGAAGTAAACGGTAAGGTAAACTGGCTGCTTGTGGCGCATGTCGGTATTATCGGGCATGACCGCATTCTCGTCAGCATGAGCGACAAGCATTATACCAATCAGGGCATAATCGAGTCCAAGAAACTATCCGTCAATCTCGTTGACCAGAAGATGCTTTCCAAGGCAGACTATGTAGGAAGCGTAAGTGGCGCGTCAGTCGATAAGTCGGGCGTGTTCGACTTTCACTGGGGCAAGAACGGAAGTCCAGTAATCGACGCATCGCAGCTTGTGATGGAATGTAATGTGGTGGATATATACAAGTCGGACGGCTTCGACAACTTCATCTGCTCGATTGCCAACACTTACGCTGCACCCGAGGTACTCGACGACAACGGGAGACTCGACTATACGCAGCTGAAGCCAGTACTGTTCGAGTTTCCGACCTATTCCTACATCGCCACCGGTGAAATAATCGGGAAATGCCTGAAACTCGATAAGGAGCCTTCCATGTGCGTCAAGGAGCCGATGACCGCTGACGGCATCGTGCGTCTGTCGAAAATCGAGGTTTACCCGCAGTACCTCGACGAATATATGAAATACGCGACCGAGGTGGGTGAAATCTCTTTGCGTACCGAGCCGGGGGTACTGACCAAGTACGCTGTCGGCGAAAAGGAGAATCCCTGCAAGATAACCATATTGGAAACCTATGCGAGCCATGAGGCTTACGAAAAGCATATCGCCTCGGAGCATTTCCAAAAATACAAGCAGGGAACGCTGCACATGGTCAAGTCGCTGGTGCTGTCCGATCAGACACCTCTCAATCCAGCCAACCGAATCAAGAACTTCATTCAATAAAGAATCATGAACAGAATCATTTCAAACTTCGTTTGCAATCACTGCCACCTCGGCATAGCTCAAACAAGTTTGGCTCTGCACTCGGCTAAATCGTTTATTTTAATTACAGTATTCACCGTTTTAACATTCAATGTTATGGCACAACAGAAAATAGTACAGACAGCAGGGCGCACCCAGCTGGGTGAGTTTGCCCCGGAGTTCGCTCACCTCAACGACGACATCCTCTTTGGAGAAGTATGGAGCCGCAATGACCTGCTTTCATTGCGCGACCGCAGTTTGGTAACAATCACTTCGCTTATCAGCCAAGGAATCACCGACAGCTCGCTGAAATATCACTTGCAGTCGGCAAAGAATAACGGAATTACCCGCACGGAAGCGGCAGAGATTATTACTCACATCGCCTTCTACGCAGGTTGGCCAAAGGCCTGGGCTGCCTTCAATCTGGCAAAGGAGGTATGGAACGAAGATGTGAAAGGAGAAGACGCCAAGGCTGCTTTCCAGCGCGAGATGATATTCCCTGTTGGCGAACCCAACACCGCTTACGCCAAATACTTCAAAGGCAACAGTTATCTGGCACAAATATCCGACAGTCAGATACCTTTCTTCAATGTTACCTTTGAACCAGGTTGCCGCAACAACTGGCACACGCACCACGCCACACGTGGTGGCGGACAAATGCTGGTAGGTGTAGCCGGACGTGGCTGGTATCAGGAAGAAGGCAAACCTGCGCAGGAAATCCTTCCCGGCACAGTCATCCATATTCCTGCCAACGTGAAGCATTGGCATGGTGCCGCAAAAGACAGCTGGTTTGCCCACCTCGCCTTTGAAATACCTGGCGAGAACACATCCAACGAGTGGCAGGAGGCTGTGAGCGATGAGGAATATAACAAGATAAAATAACAATTACCTGTTGGCGGAATTAATTTAGTGCATACTAATTCTGCCAATGGGCTTGTCGTTAATGAAGTTTACGTATTGCAGAATGGCAAGTGCACTAATTTTGCCAATGATTCTGGCAAACAAACCATTCGTTATTTTCTCGTAGTTCCTGAATTCCTTGACCCAAGCGCAAGCAAGGGTCTACTCATATAGTTATACTTTCCTCTTCGAGTTTGTACTCAAACTGGCTTCCAAAGCCGTCCGTCAGTATGGTTAATTTGTAGACGAGGTGTTACCATCACAAAAGAAGCGTACAGACCGAATACGGATGGCAAGAGCAAATATCAACAAGGAACCAGGAATATGATGTAACCTCTATTTGAAAATATAAAATATGGGCATGGTCAACCATCACGGTAGTTCATACCCATTAATGTCGATTATGATTTATTAAATAATTAATCACGTCTATTTTAGTTTCTTGTAACCGTAAGCTGCGTTATTTCCCAACTGCTCTTCGATACGGATAAGTTGGTTATACTTTGCCATACGGTCGGTACGGCTCATCGAACCAGTCTTGATTTGACCAGAGTTTGTTGCCACAGCGATATCAGCGATAGTGGTATCCTCTGTTTCACCAGAACGGTGTGATGTAACTGTTGTGTAGCCATGACGGTGAGCCATCTCTATCGCATCCAAAGTCTCAGTAAGCGAACCAATCTGGTTCACCTTGATAAGGATAGAGTTAGCAGCACCCATTTTGATGCCTTTCTCCAAGAACTTCACATTCGTAACAAAGAGGTCGTCACCTACCAACTGGCAACGGTCGCCGATGGCAGCTGTAAGTTTCACCCAGTTGTCCCAATCGTTCTCGTCAAGACCGTCCTCGATGGAATCGATAGGATATTTGGTGATGAGTTCTTCCAGGAACTTGATCTGCTCGGCAGCTGTGAGCTTCTTGCCGTTAGGATCTTTCTTCTTGCCGTCCTTCAGCTGGCGGTAGTCGTAGAACCACTCACCGTTCTCCTGAACAGCAAACTCGCTGGCAGCGCAGTCCATTGCTATCTTCACATCCTTTCCCGGCTCATAACCGGCATCCTTGATTGCCTGACAGATGCTCTCAAGCGCATCCTCTATGCCATTGAGCGCAGGAGCAAAACCTCCCTCGTCGCCGACAGCAGTAGAAATTCCTCTACTCTTCAGGAGCTTTGCCAAGGCATGGAACACCTCTGCACCCATACGGATGGCCTCCTTCTCATTAGGAGCGCCCACAGGACGAATCATAAACTCCTGGAAGGCGATTGGCGCATCAGAGTGAGCACCGCCATTGATGATGTTCATCATAGGAACGGGAAGGCTGTAAGTGTTACAACCACCGATATAGCGATACAATGGGATGTGGAGATACTCGGCTGCAGCATGAGCCACTGCAAGCGATACGCCAAGAATAGCATTGGCTCCCAGGTTTGACTTGGTCTTGGTGCCGTCCAACTCCAACATCTTATAGTCGATAGCACGCTGCTCCAAGGCAGAGAAACCGACCAAAGCCGGTGCAATCACGTTATTCACATTCTCTACAGCCTTTAATACTCCCTTGCCACAATAGCGGCTCTTGTCGCCATCACGAAGTTCCAAAGCCTCATTCTCACCTGTTGAGGCACCAGACGGGACTGATGCACGACCAACGATGCCAGACTTTAATGACACCTCAACCTCTACTGTAGAATTGCCACGAGAATCCAAGATCTCTCTTGCATGAACATTTTCTATAATCATAATACAATAATATCTTTATAATTATAAAACTTTTATATAAACCGCATGAACACAACTATCGGTCGTGTAAATACGATTCTTTTCCGAGTGCAAAAATAGTAATCATAAGAGAAACCACCAAATTCGGAGCCTCATCAAAAATAGGTATTTCACTAAAAATACCGGCAAGCAAATAGTGTTCTACAGCAATTCTAACGCTCTGTCGACATCTCTCTGAATGCAGTCCACACTATCGGAATTGTCACAACAAGAGAGATAAGATCGCTCACAGCCTGGCAAATCTCCACTCCAAACAACCCGAAATAATGAGGAAGGATGATGATGAGAGGGATGAAAAACAATCCTTGACGCGAAGCTGCAAGTATGTTGGCACGTATTGTCTTTCTGCACGTTTGCATCATCATGTTTGCCATCATCATGAAACTGCATGCCGGGAAGACTATCATCTGGTAACGCAACGCTTTAATACCTATAGCTATTACGTCCGGGTCGTTACGGAACAAAGCTACAGCCTCCTCGCTGAAGATAATTAGAACCATAGACCAGAACAAAAGAAATACTGTACCAATCTTTGTACTAAACCAGAATCCTTCCTTTACCCTATCATAGAGTTTTGCACCGTAGCAGAAGCCGCACATAGGTTGAAATCCCTGGCCTAAGCCAATGATGACGCTAAAAATGAACATGCCTATACGCGAGACGATGCTCATGGCTGCGATGGCAGCGTCGCCGTAGTTGCCGGCTACGCTGTTGAGGGCTATGGTACTGAGACTGGCAAGTCCCTGGCGCGATATGGAGGGTGTGCCTCCGGCGATTATTTCCTTCACAAATCTTCCCTCAAAGGAGATCTTGCGATGACTGTAATGAATAACTCCTTCCTTTCTACTCATCATGAGCAGAATGACGAAGCCGCAAAACTGACCTATGACCGACGCCAATGCCGCTCCGCGAACGCCCATCGAGAATCCGAAGATGAAGAGCGGGTCGAGCAGACAGTTGATGATAGAGCCGCTCACCACTCCGCAAACCGAATACTTGGCGAAGCCCTGAAAGCGCATCTGGTTGTTGATACAGAAAGTACCCATGATAAAAGGCGTGCCCAGCAGACTGATGCCCAGATACTGACATGTATAAGGCAGAATGGTGGGTGTACTGCCCAGAAGAATGCTGATAGGTTCAAGGAAAAGCAAGCCTGTCAGCATTATCACAACAGAAAACACAAATGTGTAAAAGAGACCCGTACTTGCCATCGTCTCTGCATCCTCCGTCTTCTGAGCGCCAAGCTGTCGGGAGATATAGTTGCCCGAGCCATTGCCGAAGAAGAAAGAGAACGCCTGTATGAAGAACATCACGCTGAACACTATACCTACTGCTGCTGTTGACTGCGTGTCTATCTGTCCTACAAAAAAAGTGTCAACCAGATTATACACGCTTATCAACAACATAGATATGATTGTCGGCAAAGCCATTGCGCCTATCACTCGATGGACTGGCGCATGGGTAAGAAACTGATATTTTTCGCTCATATTGTTTACTTCATTGCTGTTTGTCTTCATAAAACTACTGCAAAGATAAGTACTTTCTATCAGCTAAAATACGATTTGTTTAGTATTTATTTCACTTCAAATTGTTTTTTCGCTTCATTGGCATTTGAGAGCATCAGTATTATTTGTTTTATCACGATTTGTGATATAACAAATAATATTTTACCTTTAACCTTGACTTCATTTTGGCTTTGGACTTTGGATGCACCGTGAGTTGGCATTTGCCTTTCATCACATAAAAGGAGTAGCCGAGGTATTTCACTCCTCGCACGTATGACACCACGGTCTTTTCCTTGTTGACTTTGAGGTATAGAACATTCTCTATAAATCGGGTTATGCTCTCCTTTACTCGCATTGCAGCCCTTTTGGACTTGCAGAATATCATCGAGTCATCAGCATAGCGCACAAAGGGTAGTCCTCTGGGTTCGAGTTCCTTGTCCAATTCGTTGAGCAAGATATTACTCAACAACGGACTTAACGGCCCTCCTTGGGGATTTCCCTCTTCGCTCGCCTCAAACAAGCCTTTGTCCATTACACCACTTCGGAGATATTTGTGTATAAGACTGACCACTCTGCCATCTTTTATCGTACGGCTGAGGACTACTGTAGGTATTCCCAACAGGCGCATCTTGCCGTTGTCCTTGGGTATTTCTACCCTTTTCACTGGGTTCGGACGGTAAGAACCGTCCATCAAGGAACGGATGAGTTCATCCTTATTGGTCAAGAACCATGGGAGCAGCTGCTCACACGACATCTTGTTGATACCCCCACAACCCTTGTTCCTCATCACTGTCTTGTAAGCTCGGTTGAGATTCGCAGGACTAAGGACTTCCATCCGTTAGACAATGCTCGTGCCGAGTACACAAAACCCCCAACCGGCATAATCACCGGTTGGGGGCTGATAATAATGGAGTTATGACACACCTTTCTATCTCTTCACTCTCTTCACGCCATCCACGATATAGATGCCGGCAGGGAGTTCGTTCCATTGCTGGGTCTGCTTCACGCCCGTCACGCTATAGATACTCTTTGCGTGGGCAGGAACGTCGGTTGTGATGTTGCTGATGCCGTTAGTGACTGACTCAATCACCACCTTGTCGGTGACCACCTCGCCGTTGAGAGCAACGCCGTGCACATTTGCATCGAAGGCAGCGCCAGTGGGCTGGGTGATGGAACAGCCGTCAAGAATGAGGTTTTGAAGGTCGCAGACAGAACCCAAGCTGCCAGTTGCCTCAACGTATGCGTTGCGCAAGGTTAGTGTCTCACCACTAATGCCATCAAATCCTGCAACACCATATTTTCCTTCCGCATATAGCTTGACGCCTTCAACTGTGAGTGACGTAAGTTTCATATATATTCCACAATTCTCACTGCTCTTCAATATTAAAGTTCCAGAACCACTAATGGTGGATGTTTTATCTATTTTAATGCATGAAGAACTTGACGTAATAATGTTATTGCCGACTAACACAATTTTCAAGCCCTTTACAGAACTATTCCAAATTCCACTATTGTCGGCTACATTAATAGTAACATCCTCCATAGTAAGGGTCTTAGTCTCAGGATTGTAGCTTATCTTTCCATCCACACCGTCAATGACGCTGAGGTCCTTGCAGTTCTTTTTTGTCACATTCACGCCGGCAATGTTGAAGCCATAGCTGTCTGGCTCAATCACCACCTTTTCGGTGACCAACTCGCCGTAGAGCAACACGGAGTGATACTGTGCATCGAACTCAGCACCGTTGGGCTGGGTGATAGCGCAGCCGTCAAGCACGAGGTTCTGGAGGGCGCAGATTGAGCCTGAGCTGCCAGTTGCCTCAACGTATGCGTTGCAAATAGTGAGCACATTACCTGATGTCTGAAATATTTGTCCGGAGATCCCCCATAATCCTTCAATATACAGTGAGATACCTTCAACAGAAAGCGAAGAGGGCAGAAATAATCCACAATTATCACTGCTCTTCAGTCTGAGAGTTCCAGAACCACTAATGGTTGATGGTTGCCCTATCGTAATGCCTGCTTGATTTGCCGTAATAGTGTTATTGCCGACTAAATTAATCTTCAAGCCTTTTACATCTCTATTCCAAATTCCAACTTTTTCGCCAGTTATGTTAATAGTAACATCCTCCATAGTAAGAGTCTTAGTCTCGGGATCGTAGCTCATCTTTCCATCCACACCGTCAATGACGCTGAGGTCCTTGCAGTTCTTTTCTGTCACATCCACGTCGGCAATCTTGATGCCATAGTAAGGCTCAATCACCACCTTGTCAGTGACCATCTCACCGTTCAATACCACGGCATTATTCTGTGTACTGAACCGAGCACCGTCGGGTTGTTTGATGGAACAGTAGTCAAGCACAAGGTCGGCGATATCGCAGATGGAACCCGAAGAGCCCTTGGCTTCAACGTGGGAGTTGTGGATGGTGAGCACCTCTTCTGCCACGTTTCTGTTTGTGGATATGCCCCATAAGCCCTCTGCCTCCAACCAGCAGTTGCTGATTTCGAGAGGACAACCGCCGAAGAGCAAGGCGCATCCGTTGCTCTTTACGCTGAGTTTTCCGCTGCTGTTGCTCCAAATTGTCGTCTCCTCTTTCAGGTATATGCCAACCGCGCCAGTAACATTAATGTTGTTTGTGCCGATCAACTCTATCGTAAGGTAGTCGCAGGTTTCGTTCAAGATGGCGTTACTGCCATCTGCCTCAATAGTGGCGTTGTCGAGCGTCAGGGTTCTTGTGTTCGGGTCGAAAGACACCTTGCCGCTCACTCCGCTGATTTCGGTGAGGTCATAGCGGTTGTAGCTCGTAATATCCTCTCCGGCTACCTTGATGCCATACGTCTCTTGCGCCATTGCGAACGCTGACGACATCATCATTATCATAAGCATGAGGAACATGCGCATCCATGTGCCGCCTCTTGCAGAATTCTCAAGGAGCCGCGTGATGACTGACTGTTGGTTACGGTTTAGTTTTTTCATAATCAGTTGGGTTTTAATTATTAAACATGTTTTTGTGTTATGCCCCTAAAAGCATTGTTTTCGTCTGCAAAGTAAGCGATTTTCGGATAAAGTCAGTAGGATATAAATTACAAAAAATAGCCAATTTCTTACAAAATCACCTGTTTTGTGAATTTCGCGCATGAATTTACCAAAACGAGACTATAGAAAGACTGCATTTTGGGGAACTGCACTCCATTTTCCTTAGCCAATGATTTTAAGACAAAAACCGGGATAAACCGGCTGCGCAGGAAACCGTGTTCCTGCATTTTCTGCATCAAAATGTTTGCAAAACTCGTCTATAATACAAAATAATTCTGTAACTTTGTAATCGGTAGTCATATTAAATATTTTTGTAACTAATTGATTTTCACCTATAAAGGTACAAAATATTTATGAGACTACCAACTTTTTATGAACAAAATCTTATCCCGAACTGGGGTAAGGTATCTTCAACAGACAACGAAGGTATCTTCATTTTTTGGCTCAAAATTCCCCCTTTTTCGAGCCAAAAGGGGCGTTATGTCAAAATAAATCCGTAACTTCGCAGGCAGAATCGAATAAACGTTTATAAAGATGTCATTAAAATGTGGTATCGTGGGATTGCCTAACGTGGGCAAATCCACGCTTTTCAATTGTCTGTCAAGTGCCAAGGCACAGGCAGCCAACTTTCCTTTCTGTACGATAGAACCCAATGTGGGCGTCATCACCGTGCCCGACGAGCGTCTCACCCGTCTGGCAGAGATAGTCCATCCCGGAAGGATAGTTCCCGCCACCTGCGAGATAGTGGATATTGCAGGCCTTGTCAAGGGAGCCTCCAAGGGCGAGGGTCTTGGCAACAAGTTTTTGGGCAACATCCGCGAGACCGACGCCATCATCCATGTGCTGCGCTGTTTTGAAGACGACAACATCACCCATGTCGATGGCAGCATCGACCCCATCCGCGACAAGGAAATCATCGACACCGAACTGCAACTGAAAGACCTCGAGACCATCGAGTCGCGCCTGTCGAAACAACAGAAGGTGGCGGCAGCCGGCAACAAAGACGCCAAAGTAGAAGTGTCTGTATTGCAAGCCTATAAAGAGGTGCTCGAACAGGGCAAAAACGCCCGCACCGTGCAGTTTGAGAGCAAAGAAGAGCAAGAAGCCGCCCGCAACCTGTTTCTGCTCACGGCCAAGCCTGTGCTCTATGTGTGCAATGTAGATGAGGCATCAGCCAAGACGGGCAACGACTTCTCGCGCCGCATAGAGCAGTTGGCCACCGAAGAGGGAGCCGAGGCCATGGTCATTGCCGCCCGCACCGAAGAAGACATTGCCAGTCTTGAAACCTACGAAGACAAGCAGATGTTCCTCGAAGAATTAGGCTTGCAGGAGAGCGGTGTCAACCGCCTCATCAAGAAGGCCTACGCCCTGCTCAATCTGGAAACCTTCATCACCGCAGGCGAGATGGAAGTCAAGGCCTGGACCTACCACAAAGGCTGGAAAGCCCCCCAGTGTGCCGGTGTCATCCACACCGACTTCGAGAAAGGCTTCATCCGTGCCGAGGTCATCAAATATGCCGACTATATTGCCTACGGTTCCGAGGCCGCTGTGCGCGATGCCGGCAAGATGGGCATCGAGGGCAAGGACTATGTGGTGCAAGATGGCGACATCATGCACTTCCGTTTCAATGTATAACACACATTCCGCGCATCACCCATGAACCTGCTCAACTACATCATCTGGAACCCCGATGTCAAAGCCTTTGGTTTTCTGCGCTGGTATTCGCTGTGCTGGCTCATCGGATTGCTTGGAGCCTATTTCATCGTCAGGCAGCTCTACAGGCGTCAAGGCATCAAGCCAGAGCTCTTCGACCCCCTCTTTGTCTATTGCTTTGTGGGCATACTGATAGGCGCACGCCTGGGCCATTGCCTGTTCTATGAGCCCGGCTATTTCCTCTCCAGCTTCCGTCATGCCATAGAGATGCTATTGCCCATCCATTTCATGGCCGACGGTTCGTGGCATTTCACCGGCTACGAAGGACTGGCCAGCCACGGCGGCACCATAGGACTCATCATCGCCCTGTGGCTCTATGTCAGGAAAACCCGTCTGAAGATATTCACGGTGCTCGACAATGTGGCCATCGCCACCCCATTCACCGCCTGCATGATACGCCTGGGCAACCTGATGAACTCCGAGATCATCGGCCGCCCCACCGATGTGCCATGGGCATTCGTCTTTGCACGCATCGACGCCCTGCCCCGCCATCCCGGACAGCTCTACGAGGCCTTAGCCTATGCCCTGCTGTTTGTCATTGGCCTGCTGCTCTACCGCCGCTGGCCCCAACGGGTGGGCACGGGCTATTATTTCGGCCTCTGCCTCACCGGCATATTCACCGCCCGTTTCTTCATCGAATACACCAAAGAGGTGCAGGAAGCCTTCGAGGCCTCACTGCCCTTGGACATGGGCCAACTGCTCAGTCTGCCTTTCATCGCCATCGGCGCATGGTGCATGATGAAAGCAGGTCGTCACTAAGCCACCAATCCCCCACCCTATGCCGCATACCGCCGATACAAGCCCCTGGCGCCCATTCGCCTCACTTCTGCTGGCCATGCTCCTCAGCTCGGCCTGCATCGGCATGTATGCCCACGACAACCGCCAGCATCCCATCGAGGCACAATACCGCCAGCTGTCAACCCTCAATGCCCAGTCCCTGTTGCGCTACGGCGAAACCCAGACAGGCATCCAGGCCGACGACCGTGCTCTCGTGGCCTTCAACATCCTGATGAGCCGCTACTCTGCACAGATGGAGCGGCAAGACAAATACGCCTGTGCCAAGGCCGCCTGCCACATCGGCAACATCTACTACATGCGCTGCTCCTATTCCAAGGCCATGGAATATTTCCTCACCAGTCTCAAACTGTGCGAAGACAACGGCTTCAGCGACATGATTCCCCGCATCTACAACATGATAGGCAATGTCTATAGCATGTTCAACGACTTTGAGCGCAGCTCCATGTTCTATCGCAAGGCACTCACCGTGGCACGCCACAGCGGCGACAAGAGCTTCGTCAACCGTCTGCTCAACAATCTGATATGCGCCTACCCCACCAAAGAGCCCCTCAGCCGCATCAAGGCCTACTACCGAGAGATGGCCGCCAACCGCGAGCAGCGTCCACGCTACCACTACAACCTGCTCATGGACAAGGGCATGATACTCTCCTACGAGAACCGCCACCGCGAGGCCATCCGCTGGTTCCGCCAGTCGGCCCACTATGCCCAAGAACATCAGTTGGGCGTTGAGTGCGAAGGCTCTTCATACACAAGCATGGCCGAATCGTTTCTCCGCCTCAACCAAGTAGATTCAGCCCTGTGCTATCTGTACACCAACGAACGTCTGGCACGCGAAAACAACCAAGCCAACCTGCTGGCCGAAACACTGAAGAAGCTCTATATGCTCTATGAGAAGCGCAATTTAGAAAGAGCCCTTCAATACAAGTCAGAATACCTCGACCTCAACGACTCCATCTATAACATCACAGCGTTCAACCACCTCAAGAACGCCCAGTTTCTCTACGAAACCAACCGCAGCACCGACACCATCAACAACCTCACGTTGGAGAAAGAGCGCAAGGAGATGCAGCTCACCATGCAGCGCCGCTGGCTTGTCACCCTCATCGCCTGTTCGCTGCTGTTCATGGTGCTGCTTGCCGTGGTCATTGTGCAGAAACGCCGCCTCAAGGCATCCTACAACAGCCTCTATGAGCGCAGCAAGGCCATGCTCACCGAAGAGAATGCCTATCGGCAGCGCATACACGACCTCGAAGAGCAGTCGCCGCGCCCCACCTCCACCACCGTGCCCGAAGAGCAGCGCAAGGCCATTCTTGCCTGCATCATGCACACCATGGAGCAAACAGAAGATTTCTGCGACAGCAACTTCACCATCGAGCGTCTTGCCGAGAAGGCAGGCACCAACACCCGCTACGCCTCACAAGTCATCAACCAAGTGTTTGGCAAGAACTTCCGCACCCTGCTCAACGAATACCGCATCAAAGAAGCCATGCGCCGCCTGATGGACGACGACACCTACGGCAAACTCACCATCAAGGCCATCTCAGAGAGCGTGGGCTACAAGTCGCAGGCCAATTTCATCACCGTCTTCACCCGCATCACGGGCATCAAGCCCAGCATGTACCAGAAGCTGTCGAGAGAGGAAAAAGAGAAAAAAATCAACGCATAACGCTCTTTTGGTTACTGTTTCGTGAAATAGTAACCGCAAACATATGCAAAATGTTCCATTGATGCCCATCATTCATTATCTTTGCAGCATCTTATTATTTTTTAAATCTCATAGCTTATGAAACTAACATTACACCATCACCGGTCGTGGGCATCCACACTGTTTGCCCTCTGTCTGCTGCCCATGGGCGCACAGGCACAGACCAACCTCCAGGCAGAAGTCAACGGAAGCAAGGTTGACCTGTCATGGGAATTGCCAATAGGCATGAACGATGTAGAGAACAACGGTTTTGAAGACGACACCTTCCCTGGTGAGGGGTGGACGGTGCAGACCGCCAACGGCAGCGACTACCGCTGCACATGGTTCCACTACCCCACCGATGATTTCTCACAGTTCGATAACTACACCGACTACATCCACACGGGCAGCCACAGCGCCATGGTATTCATGGACCTTGGCACTCACCCCGACGGTTCGTCGGCCAACCAAGACGAGTGGCTCATATCACCGCCATACGACAACGCCACCAACCTCGAATTCTACAGCTACATCGACCCCATGGTGCTCGAATACGACACCTACGAGGGCTACGACGACCACTATTATGTCAAGGTGAGCCACGATGGCGGCAACACTTGGCAAGTGATATGGGATGCCCGCACCCAGTGCTCACCCGACGGCGGCTGGCAGTTGGTTTCACTGCCCTTGGGAGCTGCCACCCCCGACACCCGCATCGCCTTCCACGCCGTGAGCGGCAAGGCATCAGCCACCGACCATCTCTATTTCCTGTGGGCCATCGACGATGTGCGCATCAGCGGCCCAGCACCCGCTGCCCCCATCAGCAAGGCAGCATCCACCACCTCATTCGGCGGCTACAACATCTATCTCGACGGCCAACTCATAGCCGGCAGCATCAACGCACGCCAATACACCGATGTCAGCGAGAAAGCAGAGGGCGAGCACACCTACCGTGTGGCCTTCTACGATGCCCTCACCGATGAGGAGAGCGAAGGGGTGCAGACCACGGTCAACATCTTTGCCCCCACCTTCGATGCACCACTCAACGTGCAGGTCAGTTCACGCTACGACAGCGAGCAGGGCTACACAGCTGTGATTACATGGGACGAACCCCAGGGCAACCAAAAACCTGAAGGCTACATTGTCTATTGCAACGGCATGTGGGCAGGCTATGGCATCACGGAAACCAGTTTTGAGAACACCGGGCTCACCAAGGGAGTTTACGAATACAAGGTGTCGGCCATGTACGACAATCCCTGGGGCGAATCAGAAGCCGTGGGCGATGTGATAGCCATCGGCACGCGCATGCCCGTCACCCAGCTTTCGGCCGAGCTTGGCGACAACGGCCAGGTCGAGCTGTCATGGCAAGCCCCCGCCGACCGCGACCACAGCGTCAAGGGCTACAACGTTTACCGCAGCACCACCGCCATAGCCACAGGCATCACCACCTGCACCTACACCGACACGGCTGTTCCTCAGGGCCAGTTCGACTACACCGTCACCGCTGTTTATGACGATGATGTAGAGTCGATGCCATCGGCAGTGAGCATCAGCAATGGCACCATGCCCGTCCATCCGCTGCCCTTCAGCGAGACATTCGACACCCCGTTCAAGCCAGCCGACTGGACAGTAGAAAACCTGTATCAATACACCGAAGACTTTTATGTATGGAGATTTGACGATTGGTTTGAGATGAACATCAACGGCAATGGATTCGACGGCTATTACGCCTCCATCGACGGCATCAGCGCCGGCTGGGCAGGCATCATGGCCCACCTTGTCACACCGCCGCTGAGCACAGCCCACGAAGCCGGCCAGACGCTCACCCTGAGCTACGACCTCGACTATCTGTCGATGTGGGACGACTGCGAGGCCTTCATCGAATATTCCACCGACCGCGGTGCATCGTGGCAAGACGTGGAGATGCTCACCCCCTACTATGACACCGACCTGGAAGAAGGCGCAACCTGCAGCCCCGTGCACATCACACACGATGTGACCAACCTCTCCGACACGGGCGAAATCATGTTCCGCTGGTATTACAGCGGCAATATGGACGGCCACATAGCCATCGACAACGTGCGGCTCGAAGCTACCGGCACCACCGGCATCAGCCAAGCCACCACTGACCACCAGCCGCTCACCGTCTATACCACACAGGGTGTGAAGGTAGCCGAAACCAACGGCGCAACCCCTGCATTGCCAGCAGGAGTGTACATCTTCCGTCAAAACGGCCACACCGTCAAGAAAACAGTGAAATAAAACCAACGCCAAACATCCAATAAGGGCTGTGCCGTCAAAATTCAGCGGCACAGCCCTTTATTCAAAGAACCCTTCAGCGTCATGTTCAAATCCAATAAATCATACTTTCTTCTTAGCCAATCGGCTGCGCATGGTGCGCACTGCTCCTGGGGTGGTGTTCAGCAAAAAGGCCTTGTCTTCATCGCTCAAATCCCAAGATTCGGTGATGAGAAACATCATGTTATAGTTGGTCAACTTTTTGTACCCCGTTCTTATTTCCTCCATTACCTTTGGATTGAGAACGCTGTAATATTCTATCACGGCCTTTTGTTCTTTCGTATTCCATTTGGCCATTGTTCCACCTTGCCGCAACTTATCCAGACATTGTCTGCCATATATTAAATCTGATATTTTCTTCTCGTTTTCTGATTCTAGTTTTTGCTGTAATGTTTCTATGGCCTGTTGGCGGTTGTTCTCAGCTGTTTCCAATTGTTTTTTCAGGGTCGCATTGATTTTGTTGACCATATCCATTCTCCCAAGAGATTCTTTTAAAGATGCTCTTTTCCTGATGCTGTATATGGCAAAAAACAGAACCCCAGTTCGGGATAAGATTTTGTTCATAAAAAGTTGGTAGTCTCATAAATATTTTGTACCTTTATAGGTGAAAATCAATTAGTTACAAAAATATTTAATATGACTACCGATTACAAAGTTACAGAATTATTTTGTATTATAGACGAGTTTTGCAAACATTTTGATGCAGAAAATGCAGGAAATTTGCTGGAAGACAATAGCGGAGTGAAGCGTAGACGGCGTGCAGCATCGTTGTCCGACAATGAAATCATGACCATTCTGTTGTATTTTCATTTTGGTACATTCCGCAATTTCAAGCACTACTACCTGTTCTTTATTAAGGGTACGATGAAGTCTATAGTACTCCCCAATATTCGACAAGTGGTTGAACATTGGTTGCTGCGCCATC
>ERZ1673734.238-NODE-238-length-53613-cov-16.177602_pt1 | contig 53613 bp, 26 predicted proteins | sample MGYA00580199_ERZ1673734 | MGnify/ENA primary metagenome ERZ1673734 (study PRJEB41218, sample SAMN15661742) | gut metagenome | host: Homo sapiens | place: Canada: London | collected 2015-08-20/2019-03-30 | study: EMG produced TPA metagenomics assembly of...
TCATGGCTCAGCGTCGCCAGACCGATACCCGCAATAGACAGTGCCCCGCACAGGAACATCATCGCCGCACGGCCAATGCGCTCAGCCAGCCAATCCCCGGTTAAACGCCCTAAAAACCCGGCTCCGGTGAACAAGCTGATGCCCAGTCCGGCGGTCGAGATGCCGAGGCCCGTTTCACGCATCAAGAACTCCTGACCCCAATCACTGACTGCGCTTTCGCTGATCATGCCGCCAATCATCAGGGCGCCAAGGCCCACCATAAGTGCGGTCATCCAGATATCATTTGGCCCCGACGCGACTTGCCTGGCTGACGGTTCGACCGGCAACAGCTCGTCCTTGGCCAGCAGCAAGTGGCTCAGCAGCAAGCTCAACACAGCCAGGCTCAACCCCGCCACGGTAAAAGGAATCACGGCACTGTCTTCGGACAACCCGGCCAGGTAGCTGGCCAAGATGCCGAACACAAAGCCGCCCAACGAAAAGAACGCATGGAACGAAGACATGATCGGGCGCTGGTAGAAGCGTTCGATCTGCACGCCGTGTGCGTTAAGCGCCGTGTCTGCGGCCCCGCGCAAAGCGCCAAGGGCAATGCCCAGCGCCATGGCGAACCAGTATTGGTCTGCCAGCCCGAGGCCGATCAGCGACAGCGGATACGCCAATAATGTGTAGCGAATGACCGTTCGCGGGCCGAACATATCGACCAGCTTACCGACGACAAACGCGCCCACTGTCGCGCCGATGGCAATGCCCAGCGCAACCATGCCGAAATCCAGGTCGCCCGGCGCACCTTGCAAACCCAGGTTATTACGAAAGGCGCTGACGCCCACCGACCAGGTGTAAAACAGCGCGCCGATGATCATGAAGCCCAGAAAGTTGGCCAGCCGGGCGTTGCGGATACGCGGTGTGACGAGTGCGTTATTGCGTTTGTTGGTTAACATCATTCACCTGTCATGGGCTTTGAACCTCGCCCTTTTGTTGTTGTATGAATGGCTTGATAGCGTGGACAGTGATGTGGCCACTGAAGTATCCGCAGAGCGAGATCGCGACTCAATTTCGCAACTCACCCTCAGGTGACGCAACCTGAAGCACTTGGCCCCGGCACACGCGATAAAACCAGAAACCGCCCATGCGCTGGCAATGGGCGGTTGGTCCGCATTACTTCAAAGTCGGCATCGAGAACTCGGCACCTTCACGCACGTTGGCTGACGGCCAGCGCTGGGTAATGGTTTTGCGCCGGGTATAAAAACGCACACCATCCGGGCCGTAGGCATGCAGGTCACCAAACAGTGAGCGCTTCCAGCCACCGAAGCTGTGGGAGGCCACGGGCACTGGCAACGGAATGTTGATCCCGACCATGCCGACTTGAATACGGTCGCTGAAATAGCGGGCAGCCTCACCGTCGCGGGTGTAAATGCAGGTACCGTTGCCGTATTCGTGGTTATTGATCAACTGCATGGCTTCATCCATGGTCTTGACCCGAATGACCTGCAACACCGGACCAAAGATCTCTGCCCGGTAACTTTGCATGTTCGCGGTCACCCCATCGATCAACGTGGCGCCAACAAAAAAACCGTTTTCATACCCGGCAACACGCGGTAAGCGGCCGTCGACCACGATCCGTGCACCTTGCATCTCGGCACTGTCGATATAACCCACCACCTTGCTCCGATGCTCGGCGGTAATCACCGGGCCAAAGTCATTACTGGCCTCATCATGGGCGCCAAATTTGAGGCCTTGCATGGCTTCTGCCAGCTTGCCCACCAGCGCGTCGGCCACTGCATCGCCCACAGCGACCGCCACCGACAAGGCCATACAGCGTTCACCCGAAGAACCAAACGCTGCGCCCAGCAAGGAGTTCACGGCGTTGTCCAGATCGGCGTCCGGCATCACGATCGCGTGGTTCTTCGCCCCGCCCAGGGCCTGACAGCGCTTGCCCTGTGCGCTGGCGGTGCGGTAGATGTATTCGGCAATCGGTGTTGAGCCCACAAAACTCACGGCCTGAATGCGAGGATCAAACAACAGCGCATCGACGGCTTCCTTGTCCCCGTTAACCACGTTAAGCACGCCCGGTGGCAGCCCCGCCTCTTGCAACAGTTGCGCAATAAACAGGGTGGCACTGGGCGTGCGCTCCGAGGGCTTGAGGATGAAGCAGTTTCCGCACACCAACGCCATGGGCACCATCCACAGCGGCACCATCACCGGGAAGTTGAACGGTGTCACACCTGCAACAACCCCCAAGGACTGAAACTCGCTCCACGAGTCGATGTTTGGCCCCACGTTGCGGCTGTGTTCGCCCTTGAGCAGTTCTGGAGCACCGCAGGCGTATTCGACGTTTTCGATGCCGCGTTGCAACTCACCCGCCGCGTCATGGCTGATCTTGCCGTGCTCTTCGCCAATCAGTGTGCAAATCTGTTGGGCATTGCTTTCCAGCAGTTCCTTGAAACGGAACATGATGCGTGCCCGTTTTACCGGCGGAGTGTCGCGCCAGGCCGGGAATGCAGCGTCTGCGGCCTCGATCGCCTCGCGCACGGTCAGGGTCGAGGCCAGGGCCACATGTCGTTGCACCTCGCCGGTAGCCGGATTAAACACGGCTGCCGTGCGGCCATCAGGGTCGACGAGTTGGCCGTTGATCAAATGTCCGATAGTGCTCATGGGGGTCTCCAATTTAAGGGGGGGCGTTAATGCAATCAGGCTTAAACCCAGAGGGCTCGATACAACGTGACCATCTCGCTGGCCGTCGGCACTCGCGGGTTATTACCCGGTGAACCTGAGGCCAGCGCCTGCTCAGCCATGGTGCTGACTACCTGCTCGAAGCGTTGTTGATCCACGCCAAACTCGGCCAGCGTCGGTACCGCCAGTTCGGTATTGATCGCCTTTAGGAAGGCAACCAGTTTGGTGCCGGCCAGCTCATCTCTGTCGCTGGCCAGGGCAGCCCCAATCGTCCGTGCACATTGGGCATAGCGGGCAGGTGCAGATGCCAGCGACCAGGCGGTGACTGAGGGCAGCAACATGGCGTTTGAAAGGCCATGAGGTACATGAAAGAAGGCGCCGACAGGCCGGCTCATCCCATGCACCAGGGCCACCGAGGCACTGGAAAACGCAATACCGGCCAACGTCGCGCCAATCATCATGGCTTCACGCGCCGTTTCGTCCGCCCCATCGTGATAGGCCTTGCGCAAATTCGGCCCCAGGTACGCCATTGCAGCTAATGCCTGGCTGTCGCTGTAGGGGTTGGCCTTGTGGCTGACATACGCCTCGATGGCATGGGTCAGTGCATCGATGCCCGTATCCGCCGTGGCGCGGGCAGGCAGGCTCAGCGTGAGGGTGTAGTCGATCAGCGCGGCCACCGGCATAAAGCCAATCCCGGCGCAGAGCAGTTTTTCGTCGGTGGTTTCATCCGTGATGATGGTGAATCGCGTGACCTCTGAGCCGGTCCCGGCTGTGGTCGGGATAGCAATCAGCGGCAGCCCGGCCTCGTTGACCTGACGCGGAAAACGGTAATCGCGAATATGCCCGCCGTAGCGGGCCAGAATCGCCATGGCTTTGGCACTGTCGATGGGGCTGCCGCCGCCAAGCGCGACCACCGCATCAAAGTCACCGCCGCGCAGCCGCGTCACGCCTGCTTCAATCGATGCCGCCGTGGGCTCTGGGACGGTGTCATCAAACACTTCGCTATCGATGCCACGTGCCATCAAGATCTGATGCAAACGCTGCGCTTGCCCCAGCTTGACCATCATCTTGTCAGTGACGATCAAAGGGCGGCTGCAACCCAGCGCCGCCAACACGTCGGGGAGGCGCTGACTCGCCTGTGCGCCGACTTCCATGATGCGAGGCAAAATGACAGGTACAGACATAAAGTCACCTCAAATTTTATTTATTGTTGTAAAACGAGACGAAATGTATCGTTATAAGATTATTATGTCGATAGCGAAGCAAAAAAAAGGAGCGCCTCGAGGGGCGCTCCTTTTCAGAAAAGGGCTATATCACATGATTAATCGAGCGCTGCGGGCTCCTCCATCAACTCACGAAGCTGTTCAGCGGCATGGCGCAATGCAGGTTCGAAAGCCATGAGCTGCGTAAGGCTCTTGCGGATGGTCGGGGCGTGGGTATACAGGCACGCGACCAGACGGCCTTCGCGATCCTTGACCGGCACCGAGCAGGCGACCATGCCGTCGACAAACTCTTCATTGTCCACACCCATCTCTTGCTGGCGGATGTGCTTGAGTTCCTCCTCCAACTGCTCAGCGTCAGTGATGGTATTGCGCGCCCGGCGCTTGAGCGCGAGGTTGTCGATGATTTGCAAACGGCGGGTTTTGGTAAAGCTGCTGAGGTACAGCTTGCCGCTGGCGGTGCACCACATTGGTACATGCGCACCCACCGGCAAGTGCAACTGCAACGGCCAACTGCTTTGCACGCGGTCGTAATACACCATGTCGATACCATCGGGCATCGCGATGCCGCAGGTTTCATCAATGGTTTCGGACAGCTTGCGCAAAATGGCCTGGCGTTGCGCCTTGTGCCGAGCGGCGTGGATCACCCCCAGGGCAATGTGATGCAGGCGCTCACTGGGCACGATGCCGCCCCGCAGGTTGGTTTGCAGATAGCCTTCGGCCTGAATCTGCTGCAACAAACGGTGGACGCTGGGCTTGGGAATATCGAGCAAGTAAGCCAGGTCTGCCGGGGACAGCGCATGGTCGGCCTGCACCACTGCCTCGATGATGTCCAGCGCGCGAGTGATGGAAGAGCCTTTGTTTCGGGTGTTCGGACTATCGGTCATCTGACAGCGGCCTGGCTTGTAGAGGACAGCGATTTTTGCGCAACGCGGGAAGGATGTCTAACAGGTTGGGGCAATGGGCCCTTCGTGATTGATTTGAAACAAATTAAAACACGCACTGGCACAGACGGTGCTTTACCTTGAAACAAAAGAAGCAGATCGTCATTTAAAGCGCTTGCGCGTGACAATGATGGCGTTTTGATAACTATAAAAACCTGCCGAGGAGACCTGTCGATCATGGCTGTCACTACCGCCCTCTCACATGGAGAGCGACACCAAATGCGCAACGACCTGCAAGGGCACGTGCAAAAAAACCTCGCGATACTGGTTGAATCATGCCGTTCAGTGGCTGATATGTGCCGAAAGGTCGATATCAACCGCCAGCAGTTCAATAAATACCTTGCGGGCCAGCACGTACCGTCCCAGAAGATCCTGCAGAAGATTTCACGCTATTTCATGATGGAAGCCGAAGACCTGTTCCGTGAGCCGGCCAACTTCAAGAAGTTCTATGAAGGTTTTGAAAACGAATTGCCCATCGGTTTGCGTGCTTCGGCGCAGTTCAACCACTTCCTGCCATTGGCCAAGCAATCTGCAGGCTTGCTGGATGACTACCTGGGCGTTTACTACCGATACCACAACTCATCCATCTACAAAGGGCGGATCCTGCGCTCCGTGACCTGCCTCTACCAGGCCGAGTCCATGGTCCAATACGTCACGGTTGAGCGTTTTCCACTGCTCGATGGCAGCGGCAAAATCGGCTATTCGTTTACCTACCATGGCTTTTGCCTGTTACTGGGCGACCGCATCTTTCTGGTGGATTTCGAGGGTAAACAACGCAACGAAATCACCTTTTCTATCCTGACGCCGCAACACCGCCGACCCATTCGCTTCCTCTATGGCCTGGTCACAGGCGTGGCCTCCAGCTCATTTCGCAAACCCTTCTCGACCCGCATGATGCTGGGCTACGCGGGCAAAGGCCTGATACGCCGACACCATCTGCGCAATGCCACCGTGCTGTTGCCCAGCGACCAGTCGCTGCCGCTCGAAGTGCGTGAATACATGACAGGGGACAACGCCACCATCATTTGGGGTGGGCAGGACTAAGCAACAAGGCTTTTGCGGGAGCGGGCCTGGTCGCTCCCACAAGGTCGATCAGCGCCTACAACGCCGGCAAGCCGCGAATGATGTCCGAAGCACGTTCGCCAATCATGGTGCAGGCCGCGTTGGTGTTGCCCGACACGATGTTGGGCATAATCGATGCATCTGCCACCCGCAGGTTTTCAATGCCCATGACCCTCAGTTGAGGATCAACCACACTTAAAGGGTCAGTACCCATCCTGCACGTGCCCACAGGGTGCAACGCCGCGCGAGCGTTGCGTTTCAGGTACTCGCCCAACTCGTTACGGTCGATAAAGGTCCTGCCAGGGTAATGCTGGGCCGCAACGTAACGGCTAAAAGCCGGTTGCGCCATGATGTCCTGGCCAATCAGGTAGCCCTCAACCAGCCGTTCCAAGTCATACGGATCGCTCATGTAATTGGGCGCAATGCGCGGCAACTGCGACGGGTCGGCACTGCGCAGGCTCACACTGCCGCGCGAGCGCGGGCGCACATGTTCAAAGTTCAACGTACACCCCGTGCCACCGGGCACGCTGTCGGTGCCCTCCTCAATCCCTGCACCCACCAGAAAGAAGTACTGCAGATCAGGCATTTTGTCGGTCTGCGAACCACAGGCAAACAATCCGCCTTCAATCAGGTTCGACGCAATCGGGCCGCTGCGTGCCACCAGATACTGAAGGGCCGCCCAGGCTTTCCAGTGGGCTTTTTTGTAGCGGTCATAACTCTGCACCCCCTTGAGTTGGTAGACCTGCGACATTTCCAGGTGATCCTGCAGGTTCTTGCCAACACCCGGCACGTCGGCCTGTACCTTGATGCCTGATTGGCTCAGTTCATTGGCGTCGCCAATCCCCGACAGCATCAGCAATTTGGGCGAATTGATTGCCCCGGCACTGACAATCACTTCCCGTTCGGCCCTGACGGTCAGCACCTGGGAGCCACGGCTGTACTGCACCCCCACCGCACGGCCTTGCTCGATCACGATACGCAGCACCTTGGCGCCGGTTATGACCTGCAGATTGGAGCGATGCAAGGCTGGATTGAGGTAGGCGCTGGTCGAACTGGTACGTCGGCCATTCCTCGCCGCAATCTGGTAATAGCCGCAGCCGCCAGGATTGCCCGAGTTGAAGTCCGGGTTAAAAGCAAAACCGGCTTGCTGGCACGCCTGTAGCCATTTGCGCGTCAGCGGGTGTACATGATTGTTGAAGGAGATACCCATTGGCCCGCCCATGCCATGGGCCTCGTTGCAGAAATCGGAGTTGTCTTCGCTGCGCCGGTAATACGGCAACACATCGGCATAACCCCAGCCCGTCGCTCCGCTTCGCGCCCAATCGTCGTAATCGCCGGGGTTGCCACGGGCATACACCATGCCGTTGATCGAACTGCCACCGCCCAGCACGCTGGCCTGGATCATGGTATCGCCCGGAGCACGGGCAAGTTCGGCCGCAGAGTCCCACGGGTAGCGCTTGAGCAAAGGCCCCTGGCAGGTTTTGTAATATGTGCCCGGAAAGCGAATCCACGGGTTTCGATCGCTGGGCCCTTCTTCCAGCAGCACGACCTGCGCCGCCGGGTCTTCAGACAGTTTTGCCGCCAAAATACAGCCAGTGGTGCCACCACCGATAATCACGTACGAGGGATGACGAGACATATAAACCCTACCGCTTGAATAAAAGAGTACCGCACCCGCCCCAGAGACTGCGCTCCGGAGCGGGCGACTGGCTTAGAGGTTTTGCAGATCCTTGACGATGCGGTCAGCGGCTTGCTGGGACGTCATCGACGGGGTGTTGGCAAAATGGGTAATCACATCCATCAAGACCCCGCGTACATCCCGGTCTACGGCGATGTTCTCGATGAAAGACGGCAGCATGCCGCCGTTTACCTGATTGTCCTTGCGGTCCACAAGGCTGATCTGGGCGCAGGCATCAAACTGATCCAGCGGCACATCCATGATGGTGGGAATCGAGCCTTTGCGACGGCTGAATTCAATCTGCACAGCCGGATCGATCACCAGCTCGGCAAACTTTTTCTGGCTGGCCTGGCGTTGCGGATCTTTCTGACTGAAAAACGCCAGTTCATCGGTCAGATAAACAAAGTTCTGGCCATTGTCAGGTGAACTGGCACACAAAAAGTCTTGCCCCGGCACTTTACCGGCACGCAGGAACTCGCCCTTGGCGAAGTCACCAATAAACTGAAAACCGGCCTTTCCATCGATGACCATTTGCGTGGCCGCATTCCAGTCGCGGCCAATGCGGTTTTTGTCAGAGAAGTTGATCATCTTGCGGAACTGATCGAACACCTTGACCATGACCGGGCCTTTTAACGCCTCAGGGTCTTGCTCAATAATCGCCTTGTTGTAAAAGTCCTTGCCGCCCACCCCCAGAATTACAGACGTAAACATCTGCCCTTCTTGCCAGTCCTCACCGCCGAGCGCCAAGGGAATCACGCCATCCTTTTGCATGCGCTCGGCCAACTGATTGAAGGCCTCCCAGGTTTTCGGCAGTTCACCGCCGTACTTGGCCAAGAGTGCCTTGTTCGCCCACATCATGTTTTCCCGGTGCTCAACCAGCGGGATGGCGTAATAAGAGCCTTTATACATCGCCACCTTGCGCATTTCCGGTGACAACTTTTTATCCCATTCTTGCTCCTTTGCCTGGGCATCCAGGTTAGTCAGCACGCCTTGATCCACATACGCATGCATCAGGTTGGGAACTGTCTGGGTAACATCCGGCAAGTTGCCCGCTGATAATCGGGCCTGCAACGCCTGTTGTTGGTTATTGCTGTTATTCCCGGCAATAGCCGAGTCTTTCCAGGCAATACCGGCGTTTTTAACCGCTTCTTTTAATACATCCAGGGCATGTGCTTCACCCGCCGAGGACCATGGATGAACAACTTCAACACTGGGTTCGGCAGCCATGGCCGTTTGGGCGCCAAGCAACATCGCTAACAGTGCGCTGCCTGCAACTTTCTGACGCCAGTTGTTGGTCTTACGAGTTCGAGCGCTTACTGTATTTTTCATCACATTCTCTCTTTTATTGTGGGAGGAAAATGGGCAGTCGATCATGTAAAAGTGAGCACTCGGCGCGAGACCAAACCGCGGTCTGCACCGAGAATAAAGCTGGGTCTTATTAGAAGTTCCGGTTTAATTCAGCGCGGTATGCGTTGTTCGGACTGCGCATCAAAGAGCAGGGTTTTATCGATATCTATGGCTAAACCAACGTGTTGGCCTGGCGTGCCAACGCCGGGCGCAAAGCGCGCCATAAATGTTTCGCCACGGGCTTCGAGCAATACAAAGTTGTCAGACCCAGTGGGCTCAACCACATCGATCACTGCATCAATCAAGTCAAGCGCCGACCCGATCGGCGCATACGCCAGCCACTCGGGCCGCACCCCCAGCACAACGGCCGCGCCGACGAAGGCCCTGTAACCGTCAGTCATTGGGCCGAGGTTGATCCGCAGCCCGTCACGGCCCTTTGAATGCCCCCGAAAAAATACCGCTGGCCCTTCAACTTCAAGGGTGCCGGCGATGCAGTTCATCGCCGGCGAACCAATAAAGCGGGCGATAAACAGATTGTTCGGATGCTCGTAAATGTCTTGCGGCGAGCCTATTTGCTGAACTTCGCCGCCTTTCATCACCACGATTTTGGTGGCCAGGGTCATGGCTTCGATTTGATCGTGGGTGACGTACACCGTGGTGGTTTTTTCGCGCTGATGCAGTTTCTTGATCTCAGCGCGCATATCGGTACGCAACTTGGCATCCAGGTTGGATAACGGTTCATCAAACAGGAAAATTTTGGGCTGGCGAACCATCGCCCGGCCCATCGCCACGCGCTGACGCTGGCCACCGGAGAGTTGCGACGGCTTGCGATCAAGCAACTCGCCCAACTGCAACACCGCGGCCACCCGCTTGACCGCTTCGTCCTGCTCCTGACGCGAGGCACCGCGTACGCGCATGCCAAAGGTCAGGTTGCGGCGCACGGTCATGGTCGGGTACAGCGCGTACGACTGAAACACCATGGCAATGTCGCGGTCGGCAGACTCAATGTCGTTGACCACCAGCCCGTCAATCACAATCTCGCCGCTGGTCACCGGGGCCAAACCGGCGATGGCGCTTAACAAGGTTGATTTGCCACACCCGGACGGCCCCAGCAACACCAGGAAATCGCCGTCTTCAATATCAATATTGACGTTCTTCAGCGTGCGCAAATCGCCGTAGTGTTTTTCAACATTACGAATATTCAAAGATGCCATTTCACTTACCCCTTGACCGCGCCGGCCATCAGGCCGCGAACGAAATATTTGCCAGCTAGCAGGTACACCACCAACGTCGGTAATGCCGACAACAAAGCCCCTGCCATATGAATGTTGTAAGGCCGCTCGCCCCCGGCTGAACTCACCAGGTTGTTGAGCGCAACCATGATTGGCGTGTTGGCTCCGCTGGTGAACGAGACACCAAACAGGAAGTCGTTCCAGATGCTGGTGAACTGCCATATCACCGTGACCACAATCATTGGCGTCGCCATCGGCAGGATGATCAGGAAGAACGTGGTCCAGAAGCCCGCACCGTCAACCCGCGCCGCCTTGATCAAGTCCTGCGGTACTGTCATGAAGTAGTTACGAAAGAACATCGTGGTCATCGGCAACCCGTAGACCGTATGCAATAAAATCAGCCCGCCAATGCCATTGGACAAACCCAACATGCCGAGCATTTTCGAGATCGGCACCAACATCACTTGATAAGGCGCAAACGTGCCAAACAAGATCAGTCCGTACACCAGGTTGGCACCGTAAAAACGGAACTTTGAAAGGGCAAAACCGTTAATGGCGCCAATCAGGGCCGAGACTAAAACCGAGGGCACCACAATCAGGATGGTATTGAGGTAATAGCCACGCAGCCCCACGCAACTGGTGCCGATACAGGCACTTGACCATGCATCGCGCCACGGCTGTAACGTTGGATTCAAGGGCACACCGAGGATTGAAGAGTGCAAGATCGCATCCATGTCCTTGAATGAAGCAAAGACCATCACAACCAACGGAAACAGGAAGAATCCGGCAAAACCTGTCAGCACGGCATACAGCGCTATACGGCGCAGCGTCTTGACGGCTACACGGGTTGCCTTGCGCTGAACGGGCACGGCGCGACTATTAATGGCTGCTGTCGTTGTGTTCACGTTTGAACTCCGCATACAAGTAAGGAACAACGATGGCAACTACCACCAGCAGAATCATCACCGCACTCGCCGACCCTTGAGCCATCTGGCCACGCAGAAAGGTCGAGTTGTACATAAAGGTGGTAGGTAAATCACTGGAATAACCGGGGCCGCCATTGGTCAGGGCCACGACCAGGTCGAAGGAGCGCACGGCTTGATAAATCAGAATAATAATTGCCGAAAACATGGCGGGCCGTAGCATCGGAATAATGATGACGGTATAAATCCTGAACAATCCTGCGCCTTCAAGTTGTGCGGCTTTGACTATTTCTGAATCGACACCGCGAAGTCCTGCCAGAAATATCGCCATGATAAATCCGGCGGTTTGCCACACGGCGGCAATAACCAGGGTATACACCGCCATCTTGGGATCAACCAGCCAATTGAAACTTGCACTTTCCCAGCCCCAACTACGCAGTAAGTGTTCAATGCCGGTGCCGGGGTTAAGTATCCACTTCCAGGCAATACCCGTCACAATCAGGGAAATCGCCATCGGGTACAGATAGATCATGCGCAAGGTATTTTCAGCGCGAATCTTTTGGTCCAGAAAGATGGCAATCAGCAAGCCAATCAACAGTGATATGAGCGCAAAACCTATAGAGAATAAAACCAGGTTAATAACTGATGTATTCCAGCGATCTGACTCCCACAAACGTACGTATTGGCTTAAACCAACAAAGTCATATTCCGGGAAGTACCGCGACTTGGTGAACGAAATAATCGTCGTCCAGCCAATAAATCCATACACGCTGATCGCTACCAATATAAACGTCGGTGCGATGGCCAACGCGGCAGGACTCCAGCGTGTTTTCTTTGATCGACGCAAGGGCTCTGCATCAGCGGCATGGGGCAGCCTTGATGGGGTTGGACGCATTCTGTCTCTCCTCGAGGGCAGTCTTTTTATTAATAATCCAGGGGGCGTGCGCCACTCTGCTGGTCGCGCTACGCAATCAGGCTAAATATTCACGGCAACTCGTCCGCAAACGGATCAATAACGCCGGTGCTCTGGCGCGATACCAGCACCTCCAGCAACGCCGGGCCTTTGCTGTTGAGGGCTTTGTGAAGCGCGGGCGCCAGCTGCGAAGCGTGCTCGACGCGCCATGACTCAAGGCCAAAGCTGCGGGCTATTTCGGTGAAATCAGGGGAATAGGGTTTACCGTCAGGCAGGTTGAATTCACTGGCGTAATGGCGGCCAAAACGTTGGGTTTGGCCATCGCGCAGTGACACGTAACCGCTGTTGTTGAACACCATGAACAGCACGGGGATGCAATGCATCACGCACACCGCCATTTCTTGCATGGCCTGGAGGAAATCACCGTCACCCACCACGCACACCACCTGGCGGGCGGGCAGCGCCAATTTGGCGCCAATCGCAGCCGGAACAGCCCAGCCCAGCGCACCGAATGTGCTGGAAGACAAATGCGAGCGCGGCACGTACACCGGGAACATCTGCTGCACCGCCCGCCGCACACTGCCGGCCCCGACCACAATCACAGCATCGTGTTCCAGCGCCGCGCGCAGCTCTGCCAGCGGCCTTTGAATCATGAACGGTGCCGATTCATCCGTGCGCGGTGCAGTAAGGCGCGCCTCCCAGGCTTCTCGCAATGCGTTCAACCGGATCAGGTAAGACGTGCGTTGCAGCGATAAATGTGCGGCTTGTTCGGAGCTTAACGCTTCGCCCAAATTGGCTAACACGCTGCGAATGTCGGCTTCAATCCCCAGCAACAGCTGCGCCGAACGGCCCTGCATTTTCAGGTCATCGTCGATCTGGATGACCGACACGCAAGGGCTCAAGGCAAGTGGCCGGCAACCGACTAAAAATACCAGATCGGCATTGGCCAGCAGCGCGTTGGCACAGGCACTCCCCCAACGACCTGTCGCGCCTGCGGCTAGTCGATGGTCCTCAGGGATACAGCCCTTGCCATCCGGCCCGTTGATCACCGGCGTGCTGAAACCCTCGGCCACGCGCAGCAACTCGCTGCAAGCATCCGCACTCAACACCCCTCCACCTGCGACAATCACCGGCCGCGCCGCTTTCGCCAAAAAGGTGGATGCCTGTTTGATCTGCGACGTCGAAGCGGTGTAACGCTCACTGCTAGCCCGCACCGAGCCCGGTGCCTGGGCCCACTCGGCACTCTGGTACTGAACCTCTAACGGCAAAGTCAGACTCACCGGGCCTGGCGTGGCGTCAAGCATGCAAGCAAACGCCGAACGCATGATGTCGGGCAATTCAGCGGGGCTCTGAGCAAGCCACTGCGCCTTGACCCGCAGTGACGATACCTCACTGCCAAATGGCGCTGTTTCTTCGATGGGGCCTTGAACGGGGATGTGCGCAACCTCTCCCCCGCTGAGCAGTAACACCGCGCTGGCCTCGGCATGGGCGCAGGCCAGCCCGGTGATAGCTTTAGACACGTCTATGGCCGTCGGCACCAAAGCGGCCATGGGCCGGCCGCACGCGCGGAAGTAGCCATCAGCAAGGTGTACAGCACTTTGCTCCTGCATCACCTGAATAAACGGAATGCCATGGGTCGTCGAGTGCAACGCATCGACTATTGCCCAGGAGCCATGACCGGGAATGCCAGCCACGTACTCCACACCATGCGCCTTGAGCAATTTAACTAAGGTTTGGCTGCCGCTGAGTTTCACATTGAACTCCGGTCCGGTCTTAACGAAGGCCGCCAGCGTTTATTCGAGGGTGCGCTGGCTTGCCGTTAGGCACGAGTATTGGCTTGCACTCAACCACGCTCAATTTCGCAGTGCTGCCAAAAACGACGCACATTGACGCAGCGTCAGAAGCACCGTGCTAGAGAGGTTAAAAGATCATGGACAGCGATAATTCGCGCCAAAAATGGCCAATCCAAAGGGTTCAATGAGGATTTTAAAAAAGTGCGTCGCCCGGCCCCCTCATCGCCCCCTCTAAATGAAGGAGCGGCTGAGGGACCTGCACAAGGAGGCAGATGGGCGACCAACCCATATCGACAACGTTAGCCCGTGTCGACCCCGCTCCCGCGCAGCGTCCTTGGGGCCTTTGAATAGACCCGGCCCCACTTCGGCGGTGCGCGTTGCACGCAACCGCGCAAAGCTTAAATGGCTTTTTTGTAGCGACGAATGCGGATATCCGCCTGTTCCTTGTGGCCAGCGAAGCCTTCCATGGCGCACAACCGTGAACAGTACTCACCCACCATCACCGAGGCTTCATCAGTCAGCACGCGCTGGTAAGTGCAGGTCTTGATGAATTTGCCGACCCACAAGCCGCCGGTATATCGGGCCGATTTGGTGGTGGGCAAGGTGTGGTTGGTACCGATTACCTTGTCACCGTAGGACACATTGGTACGCTCACCCAAAAACAATGCACCGTAGTTGGTCATGTGTTCCAGGAAGTACAGCGGGTCACGGGTCATTACCTGGACATGCTCGGAGGCAATCCGGTCCGCCTCCTCAACCAACTCTTCAAGGGTGTCGCACAGAATGATTTCGCCGTAGTCACGCCATGCCACGCCGGCAACCGCCGCTGTCGGCAGCACCGCCAGTTGGCGCTCGATTTCTGCCGGAATCGCATCTGCCAAGGCTGCACAATTAGTGAGAAACACCGCAGGCGAGTTCACCCCATGTTCTGCCTGGCCGAGCAAGTCAGCGACGATAATTTCGGCATCGCTGGTTTCATCGGCAATCACCAGGGTTTCGGTTGGCCCGGCAATCAAGTCAATACCGATTTTGCCGAACAACTGGCGCTTGGCTTCAGCCACATAGGCGTTGCCAGGGCCGACCACCATGTCCACCGGGGTGAACTCATCCGTGCCCAAGGCAAGGGCAGCGATGGCTTGCACACCGCCCACGCAGTAGATCTCATCAGCACCGGCCAAATGCATGGCGGTCACGATGGCCGGGTGCGGCTTGCCATCGAAGGGCGGCGCGACGGCTACCACGCGTTTAACTCCGGCCACCTTGGCCGTGAGCACGCTCATGTGGGCCGAGGCCAGCAAGGGGTACTTGCCGCCGGGGATGTAACAGCCGACAGAGTTCACCGGAATGTTCTTGTGGCCGAGGATTACACCGGGCAACGTTTCGACTTCAACGTCGATCAGTGCCGATTTTTGCACCCGTGCAAAGCGTCGAACCTGCTCCTGAGCGAAGGTAATGTCATGCAGTTCCTGTGTCGAGAGACTGGCGACACAGGCAGCAATCTCTTCATCAGACAGGCGAAATTGTGCGGGTGCCCATTTATCAAACTTCAGCGAGTATTCGCGTACGGCGGCATCGCCCTTGCTGCCGACATTGGCAATGATATCGGCAACAACATCGCGAACCTGGCTCGCAATTTCGGCCTGTGCGTCTACCGGCTTACTGGTTTTCAGGTATCGAATCATCTCTAACTCCGGATCACATCACGAGAAATTGAGAACATTCTCGCGACGTGGGCCGGGCCTAACAATTTCGCACGTCACCCCATAGTGACGCAGGGTGACGCACATTCAACGCGGCCCTTATGCTGGAGCGCCCTTGCCCCGCGCTCTTTTGATCTCGATCTGGTTGCAGCGTCAGGGACGGGGTGTCAATCAAACCACTCTTTACGCCCTTCAAAGGTGCTGACGATCAGGTCCACCAGCCGCTGTGCCTCTTGCGGGAATGCTGCTGCGGCATTGACGGCCAGCCAGGCTTGCCGCTCCAGGCTGGCGGGCAGCAGCCCGGGGATGGCGGTGAGGCCGCGATCAAAGTGGCTCATGTAGCGCGGTAGCAAACCGATGCAAGCGCCGCAGCGGATCATTTCCAGCATCAATGAGTAATCGTGTACGTGGACCACCGCAGCCTGGCGCTGTTCCACCAGTGTATTCCACGGTTGCAGCACCTGTACCTGTTGGTCTGGTTGCCACTGCACCAGCATGTAGTCAGCCAGGTCGTCGAGGGTTTCTGGGCGGGTCATTAGCCGCGAGTAACGTTTGGCGATGTGCGGCAGGTAGTGCAGGCGCGCCAACGGCCTGACGGACTCAACGGCGAAGCTCGGGCCCGACGGGGCTGGGTCCATGTCTGAGAGCCACAGCACCACGTCAGCCTCGACCATTTGTAAGGCGTGGTGGTTTTTCAGCGAGATGATGTCCAAGCGGATGCTGGCATTTCGGCGTAACAAGGCAATCAGGTCACGCCCCAGGATGTCGTGCAGGATTGTTTCGGCGACGGCCAGACGAATGCGCGGTTGCTCGCCCATGGCCACCGATAATTGCTCTGCGTCCGCCAGGGCAATCAGTTGGATTTGCAATCGTTGGCCTTCTGGGCTGAGTACCAGCGACCGGCCCTGATAGTTGAACAGCGTACAGTTGAGGCGATCTTCCAGTTGGGTCAGTTGCCTGCGTAACAGCGTGGCCTTGATGTTCAGGCTGCGTGCTGCCTGGGTGAAGCAGCCACAGCGGGCGCTCACCAGAAAAAATCGCGCCACATCGCTACTCAGGGTGTTCGCCAGAAGCATCCTTGGTTCTGACAATTCACAGGATTTGCGGTAGCCGGTGTTGCTTTGGGGTGCAGCCGATTCTTGAAATGCCATGTAGGGTGACTCCCTGTCGTGGTGTCGGCGCGGGGCAAGCTGCGATCTGTTGATTTTGTTGGCAATCGCAGCCTGTTGCAGTGTCGCGTCCTTGCGCGGGGTTTACTCAAGTACTTTGTTTAACTGCGCACCATCGATGCTCAGGGTTGCCGTGTTGAGCATGCCTTCCAGATACGACTTGGCGATTTGCTCCTGACGCTGGGCGCGCAAGGCCTGAGTCAGGCGTTCACGCATGTCGTCGAGGGTGGCGGTACGTGCAGGCTGTTGGGCCGTGAGCTTGAGCACATGAAAACCCGCCGAGCTTTGCACCACATCCGACACTGACCCGACCTTAAGCCGCGAGACCACGCCACGTACCTCTGGCAGCAGCTGTTCCAGCGGCTGCATCCCGATATCCCCGCCATGCCGGGCGCTGTTGGGCTCTTGCGAGTACTGGGTCGCCAGTTCTGCAAACTCACCCGGCGCCTCTTGAGCCTTGCGGCTCAGCTCCAGCGCCTGGCGGCGCACCCCTTCTGCGCGTTGCCCCGGGCCCACTGCGAGGAAGATCTGGCTGACTTGATACTGTGCCGGCGTCACCCATTGAGCCTTGCCGCTGTCATAGGCCGCTTGCAGTTCGGCGGCGCTCGGGTAGTTGGCCGGCACTTCACTGACCGACAACATGTAATCGCGGAATACGATCTGCTCGGCGGCAGCACGAGTCTGTTGCTCAACCTCGGGGCGCTGACGCCAGCCCTGGGCATCGGCTTGTTCCAGCACGGCCTTTTGTGCCAGTCGGGAACGCAGCCAAGTCTCCAGGGCACTGCGGTTGCTGCGCAGTTGCTCGCGAGCCTCTGGCGGTAATGTCGCCATCACCGACTTGAGTTCCTGGACATCTATTTGCTGACTGCCCAGGCGGGCGACCGCAGGGCCGCTTTGCTGCAGATCTAGGACCGGCGCCGGTTGCTGAGCGGCAACCGGGTCGCTACCCGGACGCAGGCTCAATACCACCGCCACCACCAGCAAGGTCAACGCGCCCGCGCCGACCACCAGGGTTGGTTTCTTCACAGGGCAGTCGCCTCTTCGCGGTTGTCGACGGACTCGGTCTGTTCTTGTTTCTCGGCCTGGGCTGCCAACTGCGCCGCTTGCTGGCTGTATTCACGCAGGTACACGATGAACTCTTGCAGCAAGCGGTCCCACAGCTCCAGCTGGCTGCGCAGGTGGACTTCACCGACTCCGGCCACGACCACGTCCATTTCCATCAGCAAGAACTCGCCTTGCAACGACAGGCGAGCAAAGCGCCGCGAGGCGTTCCACACTTCGGTCAGGCCTTGTGGCAGTTGGCCTTGAACGCGCAATGCACAGCTGTAGGTGAAGTCAACGTAGCTGCCCTGCTCCACTGCCGGGTTACCGAAACGCACGGCAAAACCGATGCCCTGGCTGGCGCTGAGCAGTTGCACGATGCCGTTCTGCTCGGTTTCATTGACGCGGTAGCCTGCCGCTTGCAGCAGCTCAGTCAGGGTCTGGACGGTAACGCTGGTGATCAAATCGCTCATGGTGTGCTTCCTTGTCTATCAATGATTGAGGGCTGCTTGGGGGGCATCAAACCGGGTCTTGTACAAATCGTCGCCAAAGCCCTGGGCCAGTTCTTCGAACTTGACCCGTGCGCCGCTGGCGAATGGCTGGCGAATACTCATCACCTCAGCCACATCGATCTTTTCGTAAGCCGCAAGCAGTTGCTGGGCCACGCCGTACATCTGTTGATTCTTGGCAGCACATTGCTGCAGGTGTGTGTCACGTTCGGTCAATTGCGTCTGCAAGCGTGCACGTTCGGCTTCTTTGCCCCGCGCCAGTTGCAAAAGGTCTTCATAGGCCTTTTTAAACTTGCCGGTCTGTTCGTTGCTCGCCGCTACCTGGGCTTGCGCCTGGTTGTGCAGGTTCTGTTGCTGGCCCACCAACTGCTCGGCCACGCCTCGGGTTTTCTCAAGCTCGGCGGTCAATTGCTTGATCTGTGCCTGCGCCTGTTTGGCCTGGTTTTCGGCAGCGATGCGCGCGGCGCTGGCCTGGGCCTGCTCGCTTTGCAGCGTCTGTAATTGTGCAGTGGTGCTGCGCAATTGCGTGCGCAGGCGCTCCTCCATGCCTTCGGCTGATGCACCGGTCGCGGCCAGACTGCCCAAGGCCAGTACCAGGCCGCAAATTCGGGTGTTCATGTGGTTTCTCCCGGCGCATCAAAAGCGCGTATTGAGTTCCAGTTGCATGACGTCGACCTCAAACGGCGCGCCATACACTTCGGAGGCGCTCAACCAACGAGCACTGGCGTAGATGTTTTTGTCGATGCCGTAGCTGCCGCCGACGAAATAGCCCTTGGCATTGGTGCCGCCCAGGTGAAAGGACGAGTCGTTGAAGCCGTCCGGCAAGGCGTCAGGCTGGATGTATTTGTAGCCCGCAAGCACGTTCCAGTCGCCACGTTTGCGCATTTCCAGCGCGTTACCGAGGGTGAATTGCAGCATCATTGCGTTGCCGCCACTCTCAAACTCGCCGCTGCTGTTGAGGTTGTTGACGATCTCGCCTTCCGAGCGCTTGAGCATCTTGCCTTTGTTGTATGACAGGTTGCGGATGTAGTTGCCCTGGGTGCGCAGCATCAGGTTTTCCGGCAGTTGGGTGTCCCATGCCAGATTCAGGTCAAGCACATCGAACTTGGACGCCAGGCCCACAAACTGAGGTTGTGGCGTAAGGCCCGGGGTATCCGGGTTCGGCACGATGTCGCGCAGCAGGAACACCGTGTTGCCCTTTTGCATAAAGGTCAGGCGGGAACCGTCGGTGTCGCAGCCCGGCTGGCCTTGCCACGGCTTGCACGGGGCAGAACGTTTGCCTTCAAGGTCTTCAAAGCGATAGTAAGCCAGCGCGCCCTTCAGGCTGTTGTCGCTGTTGAGCTTCCAGTCAGCGCCGATCTGGCCGCCAAACATCCACTTGTTTTTGCTGTCTTCCTTGTCCAGCCCGTTGCTGCTCGCGGTGTCCGAACTGTACTCAACCGGGAACGCGCCCAACGTAGCGAACACACCCCAATCCTTGTTGAGCGTGTGATTGAAGTTGGCTGCGATCCCGTCAAAATTCAGGTCTTTGGAGTACATCATGTCCGTTGAGTAGAACGGGTTGGCAAAGCGGCCGCCGGTCAAGGTCAAGCCCTGCATGGCTTTCCAGCTCAAGTAACCCTGGTCAAGCCACAGGTCTTTCTTGCCAAAACCGCCGCCCAGGGTCTGGTTGGCCGATACCGGGCTGTTGTCATTGCCGGTGCCGACCCGGATACCCGCCGTCCATTCCGGCGAGATGATCGCTTTCATGCCCAGACGCGCACGCAGGCGCAGCAGGTTTTCGCGGTCTTCGCGGGTGTTGAGCAACGGCGGCATCTTGGTGTTGCTGTCTTTGTTAACGTCGTAAGGGCCGTTTTCGTTCAACTTGGCGTAGTCGACGATTTCATTGCTGTTGTGGCCCGAGAAGTAACGGGATTCGTCGCGCAGGCGGATGTCGCCGTCAAAACTGATGCGTGACGCCCACTCCGGGAAGGTGTTGGGCTGGGCCCAGTTTTCCTGCTTGGCGGTGGCCATCACTTCAGCCTTGACCTGATCACGGATCTGGTCACGCACGGCGGTCGGCACGTATTGCACCCGTACATCGCCAGGCGCTGCCACAGGGCCAGCGGCAACCACCGGGGCTGCGCTGGCCTGACGGGCTTGTTGAGCTTCACGTTCGGCCTGGGCAATCAGCCCGTCAGCGGCCGCTTGCTTGAGCACGCCTTGCTCGACCAGCAGGCGGATGAGGTTGATCGTGGCGTTTTCCGAGGGCGCGGCAGTCGCTGCCGATGCAGGGCCAACCAGGGTCGCGATGACCATGCCGACCGCAAGGGTCAGTCGATTCACGGGGGAAATCATGTGCTCACAACTCCTGTAAAAAACTGCAAAAAAGTTCAATCACTCCGGACGACGGCCCTTCAGGGACAGTCGTACCGGCAAGGTCAGCGAAGCCGGTGTGCGCTGCGTGGCATGCGGCGCACGCAAGGCAGCCAGCACCTGAGCATCGGTTTGGGCGTCACCGCTGGACTGCACCAGCACCACACGGGTGACCTGGCCATCCGCGCTCAGCCACAGGTCGGCCTGCACCTGGTAAGCCTTTTTGCGCAGCTCCGGGTCTTCGCGTAGCAGGCGCTGAAAGACCCCCGCCAGGTATTGTTTGTACGTCCCGGTACCCAGGCCGCCACCGCCAGAACCGGCCATGCCGCTGCCCTTGCCCGCGCCGACGTTGAACCCGTCGTTACCGGCCTGGGCGTCGCCATCGATTTGCATCGGGTTGGCCAGGTCATCTGCCGGTGACGGCGGCGCTTCTTCCTCGGGCTTGACGTCTTCGGGCTCCGGTGAAGGCTCGGGCTCAACCACCTTTTCTTCCACCTGCGGCTCAGGCTCCTTGGGTTTTTCCGGCGGCGGTGGCGGTGGTGGCGGCAACGGGATAATCGTTGGCACCTTCGGCGCCTCCCGGCGTACGCCACTCATGTCATTGGCCCACTGCCAGATAAACCAGGCAGCAACACCGCCCAGCAGCAGGCCTGCGCCCCACTTGAGCGGGCGCAAGAGCGTGTTTGGAGTCTGTGCGCTCATGTCGTATCAGCCCTGACTCGGTTTGCCGGTGACCAGGCCGACCTGGGACAACTCCAGGCGGCGCAGCAGGTCGAGCACTTCAATGACTTTCTGGTACTGGACCATGGCGTCACCGCGCACGATGACCGGGAAATCCGGGCTTTGTGCCTTCTCGATACGCAGGCGCTCTTCCAGTTCGCTCAAGGTGACCGGGTAAGCGTCGAGGAACACCTGCCCGGCATCGTTCACCGAAATCGCCTTGGTCTTGGCTTCGGATAACGACACCGAAGCACTGGCTTTAGGCAGGTGGATCTGGATGCCCGACACTTGTGCGGTGGCGGTGAGAATGAACATCACCAACACCACCATCAGCACGTCCACCAGGGGCGTGATATTGATGCTGTCGACGGCGGCATCATCGTCATCGTCGTGGGCGGCGTTTACAGAAGCCATGACGTTTCTCCTCAGGCCGGCAAGGCGGCGTTGGCGTGATGACCGCGCTGATGCGCCGCTTCACTGAATTGGCTCTCGCCGTGCATTTCTGCCAGGCGGGTGATGAACTCATCGACGAACACCCGCATGTCAGCGCTGACTTCCTTGTTGCGGGTAATCAGGCGGTTGTAGCCAAACAGTGCCGGGATCGCGACGAACAGGCCCATGGCCGTGGCCAGCAAGGCGGCCGCCATACCCGGTGCAATGGCGTTGATGTTCACGTCACCGGCCATCGCGGTGCCGAGGAACACCACCATGATCCCCATGACCGTACCGAGCAGGCCGATGTAAGGGCCGCCGGCGATGGCGTTAGAGAGGGTCGAGAGTTTTGAGCTCAGTTGCTGGTTTTCACGGGTGCGCACGCCGTCCATGGAGCAACGGATGGCTTCGATGGTGGCGGCAGACACCGACGAGGTATCAGCGCCCTGGGCACGGCGGGTACGGATTTCCTTGACCGCCACCAAGTACAGGCGCCACAGCGGCGAATAGGTCAGACGCTCGGCCAGGGCCTTGTCATCGGCAAACATTTCCAGACGCGTACCGACGTGGGCGAACTGCTCGCGGAACACTTCGTTGGCCTTGCTGACGCGAGTGACCATGCGGTTTTTACGGATCATGATGATCCACGACTGAATCATCATGCCCACCAGCACCAGAATGATGATCCAGGCATCCATCGGCACGGCATTGAACAGGAAACCCAGGCTGCCGAAGCCGAAGCCCGACTGTTCTTCATCAACGCCATAGGCAACCAGCTTGGACTCAGAACCCTGCGCAGTCGCATCTGCCAACAACAGGCTGGCCGGGCGGGCGACCTTGGACAGGCGCAATTCGTCAATGGCCCCGTTCAACGGTTGGTAATGGCTTGGTTCAGCGTCAGCGGCCTGCGGCACGTCGGCACCAATGGCCATCGGTGAGTTGAAGGCAGGCAGAGCCACTGCCAGGCTGGCGGCTTCACGGCCGTTGACAAACAACGAGGTTTTTTCGCCTTCGCTAGTCAGTGCCAGTTGCTGCCATTGGCCCGGGTTCAGGGGCTGGTTCGAGACGGCGCGGAGGCCGTCGATTTCAACAAAAGGCACGCCCTGATCGGCACCGACCAACAGGCTGTGACCGGCTTCACGGCGGGCCAGCAACAGTTGCTCACCGGCCGGCTGGTCCAGACGCAACCAGGTGCTGAAGGTGAACGCAGCCCCCGCGTTGTGTTGCAGCGACGGGCTGGCTGGCAGCAACACAGGTTGGCCGCCAAGCTGCAAGGCACGCCCGATAACTCCGTCAATGCTGGTGCCGGTGGCGTTTTGTGCAGTGTTGCCGTACGCCGTGGTGTCACGTGCCGGTGTGCCGTTGGCGCCTTCAAAATGGTAAAGCGCGGTGTAGTTCGGATCGAACGTCAACTGACCGTTCGAAGTGACCGCGGCTTTCTGATTGCCGTAATACATCCACAGGTCTTGACGCTGACCGCCTTCGACCTTGGGTACATCGACCCAGATCAGCGCCATGCCCATCAGCGGGTCAAAACTTTCGATCTGGTGATTGAACACCGTCTTGTCGTCAGCACTGACAAAGCGCAGGTCTGAACCGTCTTCCTTGACCCCGTCAAAGGTGAAGTTGCCGGTGTGCAAACGAACCAGCAACGCTGTGCGGCCCAGCGGGTCATTAATGGCCGCGCCTTGTGGCGTGGTGTCCACCGAAATCTGTTTGCGGTAGTGCCAGTCATCCTGCCACCAGGCATGGGCAGTGGCCGGGAGCGCGAAGCCCAGGCAAATCAACAGACTCATTAATATGCGTTGCATGTGAACGGATCTCCGTGAAAGCGAATCAGAAAGTCGCCTGCACACTGAAGTGCAGTCGAGAGTCATGTTTTTGGGTGTTCGGGCCATCGACCAGCGGGTAGCCCCAGTCCAGGCTGCCGGACAGCCACTTGCTCAAACTGGCCCGGGTGCCGAGGCCGACACTGGCCAGGCGGTAGTCGTCTTCTTGCTCTTCCAGCGCGTCGCGCAGGTACAGCTGTGCCGCGTCGGCAAAGGCGTAAAAGCGCCATTCCTGCACGTAACTGCCGAGGTATTTGGCCAGCGACGGGGTGCGTACTTCTTGCGAGAGCAGGTAGCCTTCGTCACCGGTGCGCTCGGCGGCGAGGTAACCGCGCACCGAGGTGGCGCCACCGGCGGAATACTGTTCGTTGGACACCAGCGGGCCAGAGGCCAACTGGAAGCCGACCTTGGACGCCAGTTGCCAGTCGTTCTTGAACGTAGAAGTCAGGTTGGCGTCGCCCTTGAGCACGGCGAAGCTCGGGCTGGCATCCCAGCGCTTGTCGCGAAACTCCTGGGAGTCGCTGCCGTAACCGAAAAAGGCCCGGGTGCCGATCACCAGGTTCAGGCCCAGCCCCAGCTGTGTTTGCTCGGTGTAGTTGTAACCGTTGTAGCCAAAGGTCAGCGGCGCGTACTTGAGCGGCACCTTGTCGTTGCTTTCGCCAAAGCGCAGTTGCTCATCGAAGTCTTTGAAATCGACCCCGGCCGACAGCGAGTTGGCCCATGTGCCGCTCGACGGCAGGCTGTAGATGGCCGACACACCGTAGGAATGACCTTTACCCAACACGTTGCTGCCGCCGATGGTGGCGATGTTGCTGTCCGACTGATAACCCGAGAACTGCAGGCTCCAGCGTTCGCTCAAAGGCGCGGTATAAGAACCGGACCAGACTTTGGCGTTATCCATGTCTTGCGGGGCGGTGAAGAACGTCAGGGAAACACTGTGGCCCAACTGCCAGAGGTTGTCGTAACCCACGGTGGCGACGCTGCGCAGCCTTTTGGTGTCGGCGCTGTAGTCGTTGTTCAGGCCCAGGCTGGCATGCCAGGGGCTTTGGTCTTCGACTTGCAGGTCAATGTCCATGGTGCCGGGGCGTTGCCCTTCGTGGACGAGTGGCGTGACCTGGCGCCCGGCGTTGCGGTTGATGCCCGCGAGCTGGGTTTGCACGCTGGTGAAATCCGGCACGGTGCCTTCCTTGAGGCCCGGCACTTCTTCCCGGATTTCGACAGGCGAATAGTGCTTTGCGCCCACCACCCGTACCCGCCCGACTTTGGTTTCGCTGACTTGCAGGTACACGATGCCGTCGTCGACTTTCTGTTCGGGCAGTTCGATAAACACCGATTGATAGCCGCGGTCCTGGTAAGTCTTCTGCAGGGCATCGCGGGCGCCCTCGATATCACTCAAGGTTTTTTGCGGCCCCAGGAAGGGATACACCGCTTCTTCGATGGCCTGCGCGTCGAGCACGGTATTGCCGCGTACGAAGTACTCGTTGACGTCTACCCGCCGCTCTGCACCTTGCGCCTGCGCGCCTTGCTCTTGCGCCAGTACCGGCTGCGCCAGCGCCAGCCAGCACAGCGCTGCGCCGCCGACCGGCCTGATTGACTTGAACAAATGCTCCACACCGCCCCCTAAATTGCCGTAATAAAACCCGTTGCCTAGCGCGTTACACAGGTAAGACCGGCGTGGTCGGGGGCTACCGAACTGATGTCATAAAAGCTTCATTCATCTTTTTAAACAGGACCCAAAGTCCCTGTAGGAGCGAGCTTGTCTCGCGATCTTTTGATCGTTAAAAGATCGCGAGACGAGCTCGCTCCTACAGCGAAATGAGGTGCCCAAAAAAAAGGGGTGATCAATGATCACCCCAAGGTCGAACTACAAAAATGTGCTGCGGTTACAGGCTGATCTGACCCCGCTCCTCGTCGGTCAAGCTCGCACGTGCCTGTTCACTCAATGGCCCGGCGCCCAGCACCTGCACTGGGCTGTTGGGGTTGTAACCGGGCTGCGCCCGGGTTTGTTCCGGCACTTGTTGCACCGGCTCACTGCCAAAGCTCAACACTTCAACGGTGACGATTGATGCACGTTGCTGCCGCGCCGCCGCCTGCTGGTTGCGCGCGGCGTTGTCGGCTGCCTGGGACGCTGCCGCGCCCGCCGAGCTAGCAGAAGACAAGGCTCCAGTGTTGACAGTTGCCGACACCGGGACCCCGGACGATTTGCCCTGGGTCTGGATGTTCGCCGCGTTGACGACACGCAAGGCGGCGATGTTGATGTTGCCCGACACACGAATCCCCGCCTCGCCCGCGTCAATGGTGCCCAAGGGTGCAATCAGGTCGATGTCGCCTGCCGGCACTTCCGGGATCGGGTTGAGCGTGGCAATACCCGCACCGGTACTTGGCACCGAAGGCGACAGGGCGACGTTGCCCCAGTTGTCATAGGTGCGTTTCGGCGGTGTGTAGACCACGGTGGTTTTCGAGCCCCGACCGGCGTTGATGTCACCTTCGGCGGACCAGCCCATGATCGCCCCCCCGAAGGTGGTCATGATCCGGCTTTGGCCCAGCAGGATGCTGCCCTGAGAGTACAGCTGGATATTGCCCGCGCCCTGGGTGATGACGCCCGCCGAAGCTGGCGGTGCGACACCCTCGATGCCGAATGTCTGGCTGCCGCCCGGGGTGAGCATCTGGATGGAGCCACCGAAGTCGGTGTGAACCCCGGAGCCGCCAAACATGCGGATGTCACCCGGATAAGCGATTGGGTTACCCGCCACGTCCTTCTCCGGGAACAGCGCCGCAATCGCAGCCCGGCCACGGGCATAGCTGCCTTCACGCACGCCACCGGCCTGGTTGTACTCGCGACCGCCTGCCTGCAGCTCGGCAAAATACACCTCGCGGGCAAACACGCGCTGCTGCTCGCCTGGCAATTGGTTGAAGTAAGCCACTGCCTGCTCGCTGTCACCGGCAAAACCGAAGCGTTCAGCCAACCATGCCACCAGCTCTTTCTCGTAGGTCTTAGCCACTTTACCGCCCGACACTGACAGCGGTTCACCCGCAGCCAATTGGTTAGCCGGATTGAGGTAAGCCTCGACAAAACGCTGGTAGTCCACACCGTTGGCGCCCGTACCGGCCTGCATGGCAATGCTCGCACCTTGACGCAAATCACCGGCAATGATCGGCCCGATGCTGGTCACGCTGACCTTGTCGTCCATGACGATGCTACGCCCGGCGGTGATCTCCAGCCCGCCCGGGCCGGCAATATTGAAGCTGCTGTAAATGATGTCGCGCCCGGCCGAGACGATGGAGATGTCGGTCGCGTTGTTATGAACGAACAGGTTACCCGTGGTGATCACGCCCGGATAAATCTCGCCATTGTCACCCGGGTTGGCACCGCTGCTGACAATATCGCGCCCGGCCATCATCCACACCGGGCGACTGCCTTCGTACCAGGTCTCGCCGACATGGGCCACGTTGGCGTTTTGGTACGCAATGATCCGGCCGCTGTTGACGCCCACAAGGTCACCCTTCACTGCATAGAAGCGCGCAGGATCAGCGCTATTGCTCAACGCTTCAGAGGCTGTACCCGGACCAAACGTAAACAGTGACAGCCCGCCATTGCCGTAAGTGCCGTAGTTGCCGGTTTGTGACAGGTTGCTGTAGTTCTGCCGCCCAAGTGTGGCAAAAAAGGCCGGATTCCACGGGGTAGCGATGCTGCTGAGCGCTGTACTGGATTGGGTAACGCTAAAGCCACCGGCGTAAATCGAGTCCTGCGCAAGGAACTGCAGCTGCCCGTTTTTGCCCGGTGCCAGGAGCAGCGGGTAGGTGTAGCTCGCGTAATCACGGGTGGTGCCGGCCTTGCCGTAGTAAAAACTGCCGCTGGCGGCGGTCGCCCTGAGGATTGATGGGTACACCACTGCCATGTCGGTGTTCGAGCCCACCATGAACGGCGTCAGGTTGCCCCCTTCGGCATACAGGTCGACGGCCGTTTCAGGCGTCCACAAGGTAAACCAGCTGCTGGAGCCGCCATTGAGACCATCACGGCTGAAGGCCGATCGGTTGTACTGCGTCACACGCCCTGCATCCTCAACCGTTTGTACCACCAGGTCGCCCAAGGTGTGCAGGCTGAACGTGGCATCGCCTGCCACCAGGGTTATCCCGCCTTGCGGTTTGCTGCGGCTGGCGCGCAACGGTTCTGCTGCACGCACATCACCCGGCACTTGGGCCGAAGTGCCGTAGACAGTGTCGATGCGCCCGATACTGCCGGCCTGCACTTGCACATTGCCTCGCGTGTTGACCAGCACACCGTCACGATTGCCGAGCGTTTCGATGAGAGCCTGAGGGTTAAGCGCACCGCTGACTTGCAGACGCAGGTCGCCGCCACCGGTGAGTTGCAAGCTGCCATCGCTGCTCACCCGGCCCGTGCTGCCAACGGCCAGCACCATGCCTTGGGTGCGTTTGTTATTGCCATCGGGCGTAGGTGTCGGTGCCTTCAAGGAGCCCGCATCGCCCCCTACGGTCACGTCCAGGTCACCGCCACCCAAGGTACCGAAGCCGGTGAAGCCGATCAGGTTGTCAGAAATGATGTTGGTGTACGTACCAAAGTTGATCCACCAGGCCGTCGGCTGCGCCTGCCCGCCCGTGGCCACGTCGCCGCTGCCCTGACGCCAGAGCCAGTTACCGACATCCGCCCGGTTGTTGCCGTAGTCATCGGGGTTGGGTCTGAACTGGCTATAGCGCCCGCCGTTGTCGAGGTTGCCGGTGAGGTTGCCATTGACGTTCAGCGTCAGGTTACCGCCCGCCTCGGGGTACCAGGCGCGGTACAGGCTTGCGCTGCCACCGTTGACGAACTGCTCGAAGTAGCTGGGGTTTTCCTTGAGCACAGTGCTGCCGCCCAGCAACGCCCGTGGCTGGTTGAAAGGATCGCCCGCGTAAGTACCGGTAGACGAAGTACCCGCCGTGTAAACGCCGTAAGACGAGTCCACGCTCAGGTTGCCACCGCTAAGCAATTGCAGATCGCCGGTGCCGGTACGCACGACGCTGAAGCTCGAACTGGTGGGCAGCGGTGCATATTCCTTGGGGCTCTTGGACAAGCAATAGTCCGGTGAATCCACGCAGAACTTAGACGCGCCGCCTTCAACCCCCAGGTCCGCCAGGAACTGGTCATCGATCACGCCGCCCACCTCAACGATGATACCGATGCTCTCCAGGTCCGCCGCAGCGTACTCGGTCCACACATAAGTGGTTTTAGCCTGGCAGTATTCCGCAAAGTTGACGCAAAACTCGGCAATCGTGCCCAGACCAAACTCATCCAGAACCGATTGATCAATCGGATCACCTTCCTTGACCACAACCCCGGCATCACCAAGATCATTGACCGCGTAGGCGGTCCAGACCAGCACGCCTTTAGGTGGCAACTCTTTGGCAAACATGCCGTAGTGGCTGTCGGCCAGGCGCAATGTACCGGTACTCGGGTGCGGCTGAAGCAGGCGGCTGTCGGCCGCTTCGGTGTCCGCCCCGGCAACCAGACGCAACGACCACGACTGCGAGCCCTCGGCCAGCATCGGTGCAATGGCCCAGACTTTACCCTGACGCCCGGCCACTTCAGGGCGCAACTGAATCGAATCCACGTCGCCCACCAGCTTGACGTTGGTGCCCACCGGAATCAACGCACCGCGCGCCAAGGTAATGTCGCCATCCAGGGTGACGGTATTTTCAATCGTATTCAGGGGCCGTGCCATGCCAGGCAATGGCACCCCTTTAGGCCAGGTCATGGCGTGTAGCGAAATGGACTGACCCAACAAGGTCCCGGCTTCCAGTTGAGTACCGGCTTGCAAGGTGTATGGCTGGTTCAGCAAGGTGCCTGCTGCCAGCAGCGTGTTGCCCGAAGCGTCGAGTATCGCAGCCGCCAACACGGTGCCGGCAGGCAAGGTCAATGCTTGTGCCAATGTTGCCCGCGCAGGCAAGCGCGTCCCGGCCTCCACGGTCATGCCTTTGATCGGCAAATCGTAGTTCAGTACCGAGCCGGCCATGTAGGTGGTGCCATCCGCCAGAACCACGCCATTGCCCGGCACGATGGTATCGCCGCTGGTAAAGTCTCGACCTTTCAACAACACCCAGCCGTTGTCATCCATTGTTTCCGGCGGCGGGGCGAAGCCATCGTTGATGCTGCCGTAGATGCTCAGGTCGCCCCCGGCACGCAGGGTCAGGCTGCCGGACTCACCCGAGCCGTACACCGAGGTTTTCTGGCTGTTGCGGTTGAGGCTGGCGTAGCGATAGCCGGACAGGTCGACATCGCCCTGCACCACCAGATCGCCATTCGCGGTGTTGCTGATGATTTCCACACCCGGACGCAGGTGGAAAGCGTCGGCGTAGGTGGCGTTGTTCAACCCGGCCAGCTTGTTGTTCAGCAGGTTGCTGTTTTGCAACGCGGCATTGATAAACGCCGTGCTCAAGGCGTGCTTGCCATCCAGATACGCCTGATCAATCACCTGATACGGCCTGCCGCTGGCGGTCGGATCCGTCATCACGGGGGCGTCGTCGTAGGTCGCCATGCCGTTTAGGGTGATTGCCCGCGCGCCTTGAATGTCCAGACGCCCGCTGGCATCAATGGCGATGTCGTTGTTGTTCAGGCGCGGCGCGTTCATTTCCAGGGTGCCGCGGTTGCGCCCGTCATTGCCCGGCGTGCCCGCAGTGCCGTGACGCAGGTCGATGCGCACGCCGTCCGCCAGGGTCAGTTGTCCGGTGACGGAACCCAGCACCACCATCGCCCGGTTCGGTGAATCGATGATTTTGCCGTAGCTGTCGACACGCACCTGGCTGCCGTGGGCATCGAGTACCGCGCTGCCGTCCAGGATCAGGCCTTTTTTACCCGCCAGGTTGATGCTGCCCACGCGTTCACCGCTGGCGTCCACCAGGCCTGTTACACGCAGCGTGCCGTTATCGACCGAGACGTTGATGGTATTGGCTTTGAGTCCGTTACCGATGGTCAGGTCACCCTGCTTGAGCTGGAAGCTGCGGGCGCCGAAAACTTCGCCGTCATTAAGGCGCTGGTTGAGCGCTGCAAACTGCTGATCCAGCGAGCCTGTGGCACCCAGGCGCTGAGCCTGGACTTCGACGCTGCTGCCCTGATACGGCACAAGGGTGCCACCGGCATTGTAGTAACCGCTGCTGCCGCCCAGGATCTTGCCTTGCAGATCCACCATACCGCCCGCCGCGTCCAGCGCCACGGCGCGCAGTTTGCCACCCTGGTTGTGTTTGGCTGACAGGTCGATGGTCGAGCCCGCCGCCTGGCGGATATTGCCGTCGCGGCTGTCGAGCAATACATTGCCGCCTGCGCCGTATTTAGTGATGTCGTTGAACACCACAGCACGACCGGCCACGTCGATCAACGATTCATCGGTCAACACCACATCGCCTGTGGCGTCCAGCGTGACTTTGCCGCTCGGCAGCACCACCGCCGAGGCCAGGCGAAGGGTGTCGCCCTTGAAGGAAAGCTCGCCACCGTAGCCGTTGACCGCGCCACGAGGGCCGCCAGATGAAGAGATATCAATCGCACCGCCCGCGGTAATGCGGTTCAGCGAACCCCCTTCACCGGTCATTAGTGGCGTCACGATGTTGAGATTGCCGCCGCTATAAGCAAAACCTGTGACCGGGTCATACGCGCCCTGGCGTTGGTACACCGACAGGCTGCCTTTGTAGTTGGCGGTGATGCGATCGCTGGCATTCAGGTTGACGTTGGCAAAACCCAGCACCAGACGGTCAAACACGGTGTTGCTGCTGGGCTGGGCGAACGGACCATATCCAAACTCGATGCGCTCGGCGTTGATATCCAGGCGTCCGCTGCCGGTCCCGGCGCCGTCAGTGATGACCGCGCCCGGTGCGCCCGTGGCACCTTGCCAGATCAGATTGGCGGTGTGGATGGTCGCGACATCTTCGGCATTGCCCAAGCCGTAGATCGCCGGGGTCGACAGCACCAGATTGTTCAGCAACGACTTGCCGGTCTGGGCGTCGTAGGTGTCCAGCAGCGTGCTGCCATAGAAGTTGAACGCCTGGCCCGCCGACAGTTGCAGGGTTTCCAGCGCCGGGGCACCGGTGCTGGAGTCACCGCGCATCAAACGTTCGAGCACTTGCTGGTTAAGGGTCAAGCCCGCTGGCAACACCTTGCGCGCGGCTGCATCCGCCAGCCCGGCCGTGCTGCCGACGTTAATGTTGCTCAAGGCCAGCGTCAGGTGACGGGTGCCATAACGCACCGCATCGTCCAGTTGCAGGGATTTATCGGTGGCAGCAACGATACTGCCCTCGGAATAGATCGTGGTCTGGCCCGAACAGTTGCCGCTCGGGCACACTCCGATCTGGATATCGCCCGTCGGGTCGCCGGTGCGGTTGACATAAGGCAGCACATTGATCAGGCCATTGGACACGGCCAGCATGCTCGGCACACCCTCGTAAACAAACCCGTCGCGAGCGTCATAGGCGGCTGCACCGCGACCCAGGGTGGTAATCGAAGCCCCCTGCTCGATCACGATGCTGCCGGGGCCTGCCACGATCATCACTTCAGGTGCCGAGAGGGTCGCACCGCTGCGCAGAAACACCGAGTTGCCCGGAGTGTTCACGCCATAAGGGAACTTGACGATATTACCGTTACGGCCATATTCCACTTGCGGCAAGCCGCCAATAAGGATGCGCTTGGCATTCAGATTGTTAAGGCTTTGCGCCGTCAGCGTCAGCCCTTCGAAGGCCTCCAGGGGGCTGTTGGCATCGACGATTTGGGTATAGCGGTTCTCGAGGGTCGCGCCGCCCAGGTTGATAACGCCCACGGTGCCGCCGTAACCGCCTTTGGCCGCTTCAAACTTGCCAATGCCGTCGAAAGTGAAGGTGTCTTTACCGCCACCGCCGGTAAACGCCAGCTTGAGGGTTTTAGCATCCACTTCCAGCATGGACCGTGGCACACCGAGCCTGGCGGCATCGGCCATGGCGAATTGGGCGTAGCTGGTTTCGTTGTACTGCGAATAACGGCGCAAGGTGTCGGCCGAGGTCAGAATCACCTGGCTGTTAATGCTGTTGTGAATGCCCGTATTGATAATCGACAGTTGCCCGGCCGTTGACCACGAACCGTTGCGCATCAGTGTGGTGGCACCATCACTGCCCTGCCCGGCGAGGCCGTTGATCTCTACCCGGAAAGCCCCCGGTTTCAAGGCGTAGGTGGACGGCATCAAGGTGTAGGTACCTGCGGGCAAGCCCGGCACGCCTGCGCCGATAGTGATTTGCTGGCCCACCAGCGGCGTGCTCGCGCCTGCTTCGCCCGTGGCCGGTGCATAGCCGGCTTGAACGCCCGGCACAATGGCGTAGACCGGGTTGGTCGCGAGGCCCGGCAAGGTAAAGCCGCCATTGGCACCAAACTGCACCAGCGGGTTGAAACGTGCATCGGTCGAACCGCCGCGCCCGGAAATAAAGCCTGCGCCCAACAACTCGCCGCCGCCGGACAAGTCCAGTGTGGCACCAGGCAATACCGTCGCCTTGGCACCGCCCAAAATGACCCCGACCGTTAGCTCGCCGCTGCCGGTTAGCCCCAGGCCACCTTGGCCGACGAAGACCACGTCTTTACCCTTATAGCGATAAACCTGATCATCCACGGTGCCGCCATACGGCAGTACCAGGCCTTTGGCGCTGACCGACGTCAGGCTGCCCGGCAACAGTTCAACACTGGAGTCGCCCACGTTACCGAGTTCAATCATCCCCAACGGCGCACGCAATACGCCGCCCTGCTTGATGGTATAAGCCCCCAGTTGCAGACGCCCGAACACCGAGTCCGGAGCCACGCCGTGATCATCACCGACTTTTTCGATGGTCAGGGAGCGGGTCGGATCGAAAACCAACCGGTTGTTAATGATGTTGACGTCGCCCACCAACACTTGGGCGTTGATTTCAGAGCCCGGGTAGATTCGCGCGGCACGCAGGGTCAAGTCTCCCGCCGTACGCAATTGGGTACTGAAGCCACTGGAGGTATCGCCGCCATCGCGCCCGGCGAGAAAGCGCAGGTCGCCGCTGCTGTTGAGTTGGACATTATCGAAGCTCAGCGTATCGCCGAAACCAACGCGATCGCGAATGTCCAGCAGGTCACTGTCAACGACTAACGTGCCCTGACTGCGCAACCCTGGCGTCGTGTCAGCGATGTAAGGCCGCGTCCAGGCTTCCATGCCGGATTTATCCGGTTCCAGCAGGCCGCTTAGGACCACATGCGGGGCACTGAAGTTAACGTGAGAAGTCGGGTTGGCGTTGCGTGTCAGGCTGACGCCACCGGTGTACAGGTGCAGGCTTTGCCCCAGGTTCAGCGAGATATCACCGTCAACGCTGAACACACCCCGGACCAGCAACGTCAGGTTGTCAAAACCACCGGCCTTGACCTGGTCCACACCCAGTGCGCCGTGGCCGTAGACCAACGAATCTGCCGCTGCTTCGGCGCTGTCAGCCAAGGCAATGGTTTTATGCTGCTGGCTCAAGACCAGTTCACGCACCGGCAAGACCCGGTTGGTGACGTGCTCCTTCAGGTAATACGGAGCTTCCAGGGCCAACGACAGACGCCCGCCAGCCGCACCTGCACCACCGGCATTGGCGTTGAAGCTGCCGTCCAGGTACAGGCCATTATTGGAAGCGAAGGCAATGTTGCCGCCATTGCTGGCCACGTTGACGCGGCCCTGCCCCGGTATGTCCAACAGGGCTTGAGTACCGGATGCATCCAGGCGTGCGCCTTCGCGCACCACCACAAACAGATCGCTGGCCTTGGCGATGCCGGTGTCTGGATTGACATCGCCGCCGACGATGATCTGCCCGCCATTGCGCACCTGACCATAAACACGGCCAAGGCTGTCAACACCCGTCACAGCACGCGCGGCTACGTCAATGACCGCGTGCTCACCGATCCAGATCGAACGGCCATGGCCGATGGCGTCAACTTTATTGGACTCGCTGTTGGCCAGCCCCGCGAGGCTGACAGTGCCGCCCCAGGCGTTGAGCGTGCCATCGACCGTCAGTTGGCCGATGCTGCGCAGGTTAATCGCCTGGCCGGGATCAACGGTGACCACTGCACCTTTGCCCACCGTCAGGGCGGTGCTCGCAGCCAATGCGCCCGAGGCGATGGTGGTGCCCGCATTCAAGTTGAGGCTGGCGCCACGGCGCTGGGTCAACACACCCTTGAGGGCGTTTTCCTGGTACAGCGCCGGGGTCCAGCGCTCCAGCGCGGTGGTCGGGTCGCTGCCCGTTGGCGTGGTCGCAGCCTGTTCACCCTGATGGTAGACCGGCATCGAAACATCAACTTGTGTACCGTCGGTGACCAGCAGGCCTTCGTTACCGGTGATGTCGTAGGCCGAGAAGCCTTTTTTGAAGAAGTCACCGGACACATGCAAGGTGTCGGCATCGGGTGCCGTGGTGGTGTCGCCGATCTGGACCTTGCGCGCCTGTACCGCCAGGGTGCCGCCGCCGGTGACCCCGTAAGCGCGCAGCTCACTGCCCAACTCAAGTGCCTGCATGGCCGCCAGGGTTGCACTGCCGCCCTTACCGCCGATGAGCTTACCGTCCAGGCCAATGTTGGCCCCGGAAGACACATCGATCACACTGCCTTGCGCCAGCTCCAGGTCGCCGGTGGTGCGCAGTGACACCTTGCCGCCATTGATCCAGGCCGCGGCAGGGTTGTTCGCAGCGTCCTGCGCCAGGTTGTTCCAGCGCCCGGTCGCGTCGAGTTTGACCCCGTCAGCCACCTTGACCCACGCCGGTGTGCCGTTGCTTGGCCGCAGGTAAACATCCCCCACCGCCATGTCACGCTCCCTGTCGGCCTGCAGGAAAATGTTGCCGACATTGATGCTGCCCGCGTGGGCAGTCAGGTTGGCATTGATGGCCGTCTGTGGGGTCAGCAGTGTGATATCGCCGCCATCGGCCACTTTTAGCGCGCTGTTGACCGTGATTTGCTGCTTGGCAGAACCTTTGATTGCGCTCAGCTCAAAGCCATTGAGCTGATCACTGTCGAGAATGATTTTGCCCTGACGCTCAGTCGGCAAGGCAGCCAAAAGGTCCAGGCCATTGGCGATTTTTTCGACGCCCGTGTCAAACACGATCTCGCCGGTGACCGGGTTCAAGCTGTAGCGCAAGGTCCCGGTGCTTTTGTTGAACACCGGCGTGTAGCTGCCGATGATCAGTTGCGCCCGCTGCGCCGCAGCTTTCTGCGACTGCTGATAAGCGTCGATGTTGATGATCGGGGTTTTGATCTGGCGATCGCCCTGGAACACATCACTGATCAACTGGCCTTCGAGCACGGCGCTGGTGGTGCCGATGACCAGCTTGCCGGCGTCACTGCCCACGGTATAACCGGCTTCGTAGCGGCGCTGCGAAGCAATCAACGGGTTGTAGTAATAGTCTGTGCGGCCCCAGCGTTGGCTGGCGTCTTCAAAACCTTTGTAAAATCCGGAATACAAAATGTCGCCCGGCGCCCGGGACAGCTCGTACAGGCGGCCGTCCGGGCCTTTGAGCCAGCTCTGTTGAATGTAACCGCCCTGCACATCAACCGTGCCGCCCGACAGGTTGAACTGCGCGTTCTTCTCCGTGACCACTTCATTGCCGGTAAAGGTCAGTGTGCCGCCTTGAGCCATCCACTCGCCCACGGTATGCCCTTGGGTACCGAGGTAGCCGCCCACTTCCAGCAAGCCACCGGCGGTGTACCAACGATCCGTCGCGTAGCCGTTGGTGCCTGCCGGGACAAACACCAGTTCGCGCAAATCAACCCACACATCGTTGTTGATCAGTTTGCCGCCGTCACGGTTGACCGGCGCGTCTCGCTGCTCGTTACCCTGCACGTTGATCTTGATGTTGTTGGATTCCATCGACACCTTGACGCCCACGGCGCCCGAGACGTCGATCATCGCGCCGTCGCGGACCAGGCTGCGCTGAGCCGCGGTGACCGCGACCTGGCCGCCGGTTGCCAAGGTGATGGAGCCATCTTTGAACTCCACAGTGCCGCCGCTGACGATCTCGACCCGAGACTGATCGATGCGGTCACTGATGGTGCTGAGGTGGTTGAACTGCCCGGTGGGCATATTGACCGCGTTCGGGCGGCCATCAAGGTTGATCAGGCCACTGTCACGCTGACTGTTAAGCGCGGTATTGCCCGTGGCGTCCAGCAGGATCGCGGTGGTACTGCCCTGCCCCAGGCTCACGCTGCCGGTTTTATCGGTGACCGAGTTCAACAGGTGAATCGTGCCGCGCGTGTCCACCGAGGTACTGGCCAGCGCCACGCCGTTTTGCTCGACCTTGTGCCCGGTCAGCGTCACGTCACCCGTCGACGCCATGATCAGGCCATTGTTGGTGACTGTACCCGCCGTGCTGCCCGCCTTGAGGCTGGTCGCGACTTCGTTGCCACGGGTGGTGGAGTTCTGGTTACCCGAGGTCCCGACGCCACGGCGGATATAAAAGCTGTCGCCTGCGGCCAACGTCGTCTGGCCTTTGGCGGTGATGATGGTGCCGGCGTTTTCAACCTCTGAGCCGAGCAGCAAGGCATAGCCACCGGACTCGGTGGACAGCGTGGCGGCGTGGGTTTGAATCACCGCGCCGCGCTGTACTTCAACCTTGCCTGCGGCGTCGGTAAACGTCGGTTTAGAGCCGTCCACATCGACATAAATGCCGCGTTGGGTGAACTGGTCATCGGTGATGCTCGCGGCACCGGCCACCAAATTGCGCACGTTGACCTGGCTGGTACCGCTGAACACCACGCCGTTACGGTTCATGATCATGACCGTACCGGCGCCCTTGATCTGGCCCTGAATCTCGCTGGGCTTGGCGTTCGGATCGTTGACCCGGTTCAGCGCGGCCCAGTTTGACTGCTGCTGGAAATCGACCGTGGTGTTGCGTCCGACGTTAAACGTTTCCCAGTTGAGGATCGCCTTGTCAGCGGTCTGTTCGATGGTCACGGTGGTTTTACCACCGGCCTGGGTTTGCGTCGGGCCTTTGGCGTTGGTCCAGCCTTGGCTCAAGCTGTTATCGACCTGCAAACCCCCTTTGCCCAGCCCGTCCGGGATGTTCGACACCTGCCCCAACGCCGCTTGCCGTCCGGCAGCCTGCGCGGCTTGCTGCGCAGCAATCGCCGCCACACTGGTGTTGAGCGTGGTCAAAGACCGTTGCAACTGCTGATTGGCCTTGGCCTGTTGATTCAGCGTCGGAATCTTCGGCATTTGAGCATTGTTGCGCGCAGCGGTTGCAGCCTGAGACGCGCCCTTATCGGCAAACCAGCCGGAGCTGAACGCCGGGGCACCGTGGGCAGTACCCGCCACCATCAGCAAGGCAATGGCATGGGCCAATGGCTTGAGGCGCACGGTGAGTTGGCCGCCAGGGCCTTGGGCTTTCGGGTTAACCGGTGGTTTGCAACGGACCATCTGGAATCATCCTCATTGGTTCTCGCTTGGGGCGAGTGACACGTTTAGGAGGTAGGCCGTTGGCAGAGGGCAGGACTGAACCGTTGTCATTGAATATTCATAAAATTATCGCGCCTGGCCGTGGGTTAAAAAAAAGGGTGGTCGGTGACCACCCCAAGGGAGAACTACAAAAAGAAGCGATCGTTACAGACTGATTTGACGCCGTTCTTCATCGGTCAGGCTGGCTTGAGCATGCTCACTCAAAGGTCCGGCCCCCAGCACTTGCACGGGGCTATTGGGGTTGTAGCCGGTGGTTTTCAGGGTTTGCTGCACATCACTCTGCACTGGCTCACTGCCAAAACTCAGCACCTCGACCGTCACGATAGAGGCGCGCGCCTGACGCGCTGCCGCTTGCTGGCTGCGTGCCGCGCTGTCCGCCGCCTGAGCCGCTGCCGCGCCCGCAGAACTGGCAGAACTGATGGCCCCGGTGTTAACAGTGGCCGCCACCGGCACCCCGGACGATTTGCCCTGGGTCTGGATGTTCGCCGCGTTCACTACCCGCAGTGCGGCGATGTTGATGTTGCCCGACACCCGGATGCCTGCTTCGCCCGCATCAATGGTGCCCAGCGGTGCAATCAGGTCAATGTCACCTGCCGGGACTTCAGGGATTGGGTTCAGCGTCGCGATACCGGCACCGGTACTCGGCACGGATGGCGCAAGGCCGACGTTACCCCAGCCGTCATACACACGCTTGGGCGGGGTGTAGACCACGGTGGTCTTGGAGCCCCGACCGGCGTTGATGTCACCGGCGGCCGACCAGCCCATGATCGCCCCCCCAAAGGTGGTCATGATCCGGCTTTGACCGAGCAGGATGCTCTCCTGGGAGTACAACTGAATGTCCCCGGCGCCCTGAGTGATGATGCCCGCCGACGCAGGAGGGGCAGCGCCCTCGATACCGAAGGTTTGGCCACCGCCCGGCGTGAGCAACTGGATCGAGCCACCAAAATCGGTGTGTACGCCCGCGCCACCAAACAGGGTGATATCGCCTTTGTAGGTGATCGGGTTACCGGCCACGTCCTTTTCCGGGAACAGCACGGCAATCGCCGCACGACCACGCACATAACTGCCCTGGCGCACACCGCCCTGTTCGTTGTACTCACGACCGGAGGCCTTGAGTTCAGCAAAGTAAACCTCACGGGCGAAGACGCGCTGTTGCTCGACCGGCAGTGCAGCATAAAAGGCTCGGGCCTGCAGGCTGTCGCCAATAAAACCGAAATGCTCAGCCAGCCACACCACCAACTCGCGCTCGTAGGTCTTGGCCACTTTACCGCCCGAGGTCGTCAGCGCTTCACCTGGCTGAACCCGGTTGGCCGGGTTGAGGTAAGCCTCGACAAAGTGCTGGAAGTCCGCGCCATTCGGGCCAAAGCCCGCTTGCATCACGATGTTCGCGCCTGGGCGTGTATCGCCGGGTGCCACACCGCCCAGGCTGGTGACGCTGACCTTGTCTTGCATGAGGATGTTACGGCCCGCCGTCAGTTCCAGCGTACCCGGCCCGGCCACGCTGTAGTTGCTGAACAGGATGTCGCGACCGGCACTGACGATAGAAATGTCATTAGGGTTGTTATGGATAAACAAGTTACCGAACAAGGTGTATTCACCCGTGCTGCTAACCCCCCCATAAACACCCCCCAGCGGCGTACCGCTGCTGACGATGTCTCGCCCGGCGAGCATCCGCACCGGCCCTGCGCCTTCGTAATAGGTCTGGCGATAACGTGAATCGGTAGACGTACTGATGGTGAGCATGCGCCCGCTGCTCACACCCAGCAGATCACCGTTCAAGGCATAGAAACGCGCAGGCTCAAGGGCGCCGCCCCAGGCCATGCTCGCGGTGTTGGGGCCAAACGCAAACAGTGGGTGCAAGCCAAAACGGGCAATGTTGCCATCGCTGCCCAGATTGCCGCTGCCGTTGACCACCATTTTGCTCATGTACCCCACATAAGCCGGATTCCAGATGCTCGCCAGGGCATCCGGGGCGGCGCTGGAGCGGCTGATGCTCAAACCGCCGCCATAAATAGAGTCCCCTGCCAACAGTTCCAGTTGGCCTTTGGTCGACGGTGCCAAAACCAGCGCCCGCAGCATTTTGTCATCGGTGTTAAACGCTGATGAGTGGCCGTAATACAGGCTGCCATTGGCTGCGACGGCGCGTAAGGTCGCGGGATAAACCGCTGCCATATCGGTTTCCGTAGCCTCGGTCAGCGGTGTGAGGTTGCCCCCGCTGGAGAACAGATCCACGGCCGTGCGCTCGGTCCAGAGGCTGAACCAGCTCTGTCCGATCCCCGCAACGCCACCTCGCTCATACGCCAGGGCATTCATTTGCGGCGCACGCCCAGGGTCTGACACATCCTGCAAGACCAAGTCGCCACGGGTTGCCAGGCTGAAGGTAGCGTCGCCCGGTAACAGGCTCATGCCGCCAGCGGCCACGGCCGAGGTGGAGCGCAAGGCATCCAGGGCACGGACTTCACTGGGGCTCTGGTTGCCGCTTTTGATGCCGTAGCGCAAGGTCAGGCTGCCCAACGCGCCGCTGGTCATCTGTACATGCCCGCGCAGATTCACTAGCGCGCCATTGAGGTGATCCCGGTAGACGTCGCTGGCGCCGTTCACAGCTCCGCCCACACGCAGGTTCAAATCGCCGCCGCCCGTCAGTTGCAGGCTGCCATCCGCCCCTACGCGCCCCGTGCTACCTACTGCCAGGACCAGGCCCTGGCTGCGGCCGTTCAGGCTCTGATTGCTATAGCCCAGCGGCTTGCTGATCCCGGCATTGCCGCGCACGTCAACATCCAGGTTACCGCCACCCAAGGTGCCAAAACCGGTGAAGCCGGTCATCTGATCAGCACCGCCGTTATCAGACATATTGACGACATAGGAGCCAAAGTTGATCCACCAGGCGGTGGATTGCGCCTGGCTGCCCGTCTTGTCATTGCCCTGGCGCCACAACCAATCGCCAACGTTCGCCGTGTCGTGACCCACATCGCTGCGGGTCAATCGCCCGAAACCGATCGGCGCCGCGCCCATGATGTCGCCGGTCAGGTTGCCGCCCACTTTCAACAACAGGTTGCCGCCACCGTCCGGGTACCAGGCGCGGTACAGGCTGTCTGGCCCGCCATCGACCCATTGCTCGTTACCGCCTGCGTTACCCAGCACCTTGCCATCACTGCCCTTGCCCCGTTCAAGGTTGTAAGGGTCGTTGGCCGTGGAGGCATAGGAGGAACTGCCCGCCGTATACACCCCGAACAATGACTCCATGCTCAGGTTGCCGCCGGCCAGCAATTCCAGATCGGCCGCACCAGTACGCACCACGCTGAAGCGCGTGCTGCCACCGATTTCCAGATCATAAGCACCGCCGCCTGAGGCACAGTAGTACGGTGCGTCATCGCACATGCCGGGGTAAGCATCGTTCACAAAGTCGATCGGTTGCCCGACCATGCTGTCATCACCAAACCAGTCCATCGAGCCATCCAGCGTCCAGACCAGCGCACCTTTACCAAACGAGCCGTAATGGGTGTCGGCCAGGCGCAAGTGCCCCGTTGCCGGGACAGGTTGCAACTGACGGCTGTCCGCCGCTTGGGTATCGGCCCCGGCCACCAAGCGGATCGACCAGGCTTGCGAGCCTTCGGTCAGCATGGGCGCAATGCCCCAGTTTTTGCCCTGACTGCCGGCTTCCTCGACCCGCAGTTGCACGGAGGTAGCGCCATAGGCCAATTTAACGTCGGTCCCTGCAGGTAGCAGAGCGCCGCGCGGCATCACCTTGTTGCCATTGAGCGCCACTGCGCTGGTGCCGTTGGGGTTCGTGGCGGCGGGCAACGGTACGCCCTTAGGCCAGATCATCGCCCCGACACTCAAGTAGCTCGAAAATACGTTCCCGGCATCCAGAACGGTGCCCTCCGGCAAGGTTAGATTTTGACTCAACCGGGTACCGGCAGCGATCAATACGTTGCCTGAAGCATCCCGTACAGCCGCCGCTAATACGGTTCCGGCGGTCAAGTCCAGCGGCTGGGTGAGTGTGGCGGCAACCGGCAAGCGACTGTCCGGAACCAACCTTGCGCCCTTGATGGGCAGGTCGAAGTTGAGGGTTGAACCCGCGGGGAACAGCGTGCCGTCCGCCAGGGTCACGCCGTTGCCCGGAATCACCCGTGTGCCATTGGTGTAATCAATTCCCGGCAACAGCACCCAGCCGTTGTCGTCATCGGTCGGCGGCGGTGGCGCAAAGCCGTCGTTGATGCTGCCGTAGATGTTCAGATCGCCCCCGGCGCGCAGGGTCAGGCTGCCCACTTCGCCAGAGCCGTACACGGCATTGTTCTTCTGGGTGTGCGGGTTAACGCTGGCATAGCGATAGCCGGACAGGTCGAGGTCGCCCTGTACCACCAGATCGCCGTCCGGGGTTTTGCTGACGATTTCCACGCCCGGCCGCACATGGAAAGCATCGGCGTAAGTGGCGTTGTTCAGCCCCGAAAGCCTGTTGTTCATCAGGTCTTTATTGCTCAGGGCAGCGTTGATGAACTGCACGCTCAACGCGTGCTTTTGATCCAGGTAAGCCTGATCAATCACCTGATACGGACGCCCATTGGCGGTGTCATCGGTGTGGGTCGGTGCATCGTCATAACGGGCCATGCCGTTGAGCGCGATCGAACGTGCGCCCTGAATCGTCAACTGACCCCGAGCATCAATGGCGATGTCGGTATTGTTGAGGCGTGGTGCGTTCAACTCCAGGGTGCCGCGATTGCGCCCGTCATTGCCTGGCGTGCCCGCGGTGCCGTGGCGCAGATCGATGTTCACACCATTGCTCAAGCTCAAGGGGCCCTCGCCCGAACTGAGCACCACAATGGCACGGTTCGGCGAATCAATGATCTTGCCATAGCTGTCGACCCGCAACTGGCTGCCGTGGGCATCCAGTACCGCCGTGCCGTCCAGGGTCAGGCCGTGTTTGGCGGCCAGGTTGATGGTGCCGACCCGTTCGCCACTGGCGTCCACCCGCCCGGTGACACGCAGGTTGCCGTTGTCCAGCGAGACGCTGACGTTGTTGGCCTTGACGTCGTTGCCGATCACCAGGTCGCCCTGTTTGATCTGGAAGCTGCGCGCGCCAAACACTTCGCCCTGGTTCAGGCGCTGGTTGAGGGCCGCAAATTGTTCAGTGAGGGTGCCACTGCCACCCAGACGTTGGGCCTGAATCTCCAGCAAGCCCGCCAGGTACGGCACGATCGTGCCACCCGCGTCATAAACCCCGCTGCTGCCGGCGAGGATCTTGCCAGCCAGATCGACCGTGCCAGCACCGCTGTCCAGCGCTACCGCACGCAGCTTGCCCGCCTGATTGTGAGTGGCCGACAAGTTGATGGTCGAGCCTGCACCTTGCAGCACATTGCCCGTGCGGCTTTGCAACTGCACATCGCCGCCCGCCGAATACTTGGTCACGTCATCAAACACGATGGCGCGACCGGACACATCCAGCAGCGCGTCATCGGTCAGCACCACATCGCCCCGGGCGTCCAGTGTGACCTTGCCACTGGGCAGGATCACTGCGCTGGCCACGCGAATGCTGTCGCCCTTGAGGGACAGTTCAGCGCCAATGCCTTTGACGTCTTTATAGGTGCCCGGCGCGGCGCTGATATCAATGACGCCACCGGCGGTGATGCGGTTGATCGAACCCGCCTCGCCGGTCATCAGCGGGGTCAGAATGTTCAAGTTGCCGCCGGTGTAGGCAAAACCGCTGAGCGGATCAAACGCGCCTTGGCTTTGATACACCGAGAGGCTGCCGGTGTAATTGGCGGTGATGCGCTGGCTGGCGTTGAGGTTGACGTCGGAAAACCCCAGGGCCAGGCGGTCCTGGCTCTTGCGTTTACTCGGTTGGGCAAAACTGCCGTAGCCGAATGTGATGGTGTCGGCCTTGATGTCCAGACGCCCGCTGCCGCTGCCCGCGCCACCGGCGATAGGGGCCGAGGGCTGGTTGTCAGCGCCCTGCCAGATCAGGTTTGCGGTGTGGAGGGTGGCCACATCAGCGGCGTTGCCCGCGCCATAGATCGCCGGGGTGGAAATCATCAGGTTGTCCAGCAAGGACTTGCCGGTGACCGCATCGTAAGTATCCAGCGCGGTGGTGCCGTAGAAGTTGAAACTCTCGCGTGCCGACAGTTGCAGGGTTTCCAGGGCGGGCGCGCCGAACTGCGTGTCACCGCGCAGCAAGCGGTCGATCAATTGCTGGTTGAGGGTAATCCCGGTCGGCAGGCGATTGGCCGCTGCGGCCGCCGCCAGGGCGTCTGTGCTGCCGACGTTGATGCTGGAAACACCTAAATTGAGATGGCGCGTGCCATAACGAATGTCATCGCCCATTTTCAGGGCTTTGCTGGTCAGGGCGACGATGCTGCCTTCGGAGTACAACGCCGTCGTGCCGCTGCATGGCGCACTGGCGCACACTGCCAATTGGATATCCAGACTGTCGCCGACCGGCGCGGCGCTGATCGCATTGATCAAGCCATTGGACACCGCCAACATGTTATTGAACACGTTATAGACAAAGCCATCACGGCTGTCATAACTGGCCTTGCCTCGCCCGATGGTATTGATTGCAGCGCCCTGCTCCACGTTAATGCCGCCGTCCAGGGTCACCAGGAACACTTCGGGTGCGGCCAGGGTTGCGCCTTCACGCAGGGAGATCGAGCCTGTGTTGGAGCCCGAAAAGTTAACGTAATTGCCGAGTTGGCCATACGTGACCTGCGGCAAGCCGCCGATTACCAGCCGTGCCGGGGCCAGCGCGTTGAGGCTCTCTGCATACACGGTGACACCGCGAAAGCCCGGCGTGGCGGCCTTGCCGGCCGCGACAATTTCAATACCGCCAGTGCCCATGTTCATGGCCGCTACCGTGCCAGCGTAACCACCCGCGGCGGCATCAAAACGCCCCACGCCTTCAAAAGAGAATGCCTGGGTTCCGGCACCAGGGCGCAAGGCCAGCTTCAAGGTTCTGGCATCGACCTCCAATTGCGGCCTTGGTACCCCGAGCTTGGCGGCGTCAGCGATGGCGAACTGCGCGTAGCTGGTTTCGTTGTACTGGGAGTATCGACGCAAGGTCTCGGCTGAGGTCAAAATCAACTGGCTGGCCGTGCTGTTGCTGATCCCGGTATTGGCGATGGACAGACGCCCGGCGGTCGACCAGGAGCCATTGCGCATCTGCTGGGTGGTGCCTTCGACGCCAGCCCCGGCCAGGCCGTTGATCTCTACCCGGTAAGCACCCGGCATCAAAGCGTAGGTCGACGGCATCAAGGTATAGGTGCCTGCGGCCAATCCGGGGACACCCGCACCGAGGGTGATTTGCTGGCCAATCAGCGGATCTGTCGCGCCGCCCTCAGGTGCCACCGGGGCCTGGCCCGGCTGTACGCCAGGCACAATCGCATAGACCGGGTTGGTGGCGAGCCCCGGCAGGTTAAAGCCACCATTGGCGCCGAACTGTACCAGCGGGTTGAAGCGCGCGTCGGTAGAACCGCCGCGTCCGGAAATAAACCCGGCACCGAGCAACTCACCGCCGCCGGAAACATCCACCGTAGCCCCGGGCATCACAGCCACCGACTCCCCGCCGAGGATCATGCCGACCTGCAGATCGCCGTTCTGGTTGACGATCCCGCCCAAGCCCAAAAACGACACAGTCTTGCCGTTGTATTTATAGACCTGACCATCCACGGTGCCGCCGTAAGGCAGTACCAAGCCCTTGCCACTGGCCGAGGTCAAACTGCCGGGCAGTAACTCGACGCGCTGTGAACGCAAGGTGCCTATTTCGATCAACCCCAACGGGGCACGCACGATACCGCCCTGCTTAATGGTCGGCCCGCCCAGTTGCAGGCGGCCGAAAGCCGAGTACGGCACCGGCGCATCGCTGTTCCCGGTGCGCCCAATGGTCAGGACGCGGGTCGGGTCATAGTTAAACCCACCTTCAGTGACGCCATTCAGATAACCCGCCAACACCCGCGCGCCGACGGCCGTCGCCGGATACAACTGAGTGGCCATCAGGGTCATATCGCCCCGGGTCATCAATTGGGTGTTGATGCCCAGACTGAGTTCATCCGCCCCCTCAAGGAAGCGTAAATCGCCCTCGCTGATCAGGTGTACGTCATCAAAGCCGCGACGATCAACGGCATTCACCATCGCGCTTGGTAGCACGCGGCTGTTGTTGCCGAACTGCACATTGCCGCGCACATCGATCAGGTTGGCGTTGGCCTTGAATATCGCCTGACTGTCACGCAGGGACATGCCGGTGGTCAACACCGGATGGCGGTACTGGTCTTTGGCTTGCAGCGGGTCAAGGATACCGGCGAGCAACAGGTAAGGCGCGCTCAGGTTGATCCGCGAATCAACCGGCGCGTTGTCACTCAAGGCCATGGCCCCGGTGTAAAGGCGCAGGCTCTGGCCCATGTTCAGCGACACATCACCGTCAAAACTGAGCAAGCCATCGGTGAGCAAGGCCAGGTTGTCAAACCCACCGGCGCTGATCTGATCCACCCCGAGGCGGGCATGGCCGTACTCCAGGCTGTCGGCGGCGGCTTCGGCGGTGTCCGCCAGCGGGCTGCGCTGATGCAGTTGGCCAAGCACCAGTTCACGGGCGTTGAGCACGCGGTCGGTGACCGACATTTTGAGGTAATACGGGCTTTCCAGTGCCAGCGACAAACTACCGCCCGCCGCACCGGCGCCCCCGGCATTGGCCACAAAGCTGCCGTCCAGATACAAGCCATTGTTGGAGGCGAAGGCAATGCTGCCGCCGTTGCTGGCGACGTGTGTGCGACCTTGTCCCGGCACATCCAGCAGCGCCTGGCTGCCGGACGCATCAAGACGCGCACCTTCACGCAGCACCACAAACAGATCACTGGCTTTAGCAATGCCGGTGGCCAGATCAATATCACCACCGACCGTGATCTTGCCGCCATTGCGCACCTGACCATACACCTGGCCACGAGTGTCGACGGCGGTCACGGCCCGTGAGGCCACGTCAATCACCGCCTGTTCGCCGATCCAGATCGAACGACCATGGCCGATGGCTTCGACTCTTTCTGAGTCGGTGTTGGCAATACCCATAAGAGTCACATTGCCCCCCCAGGCATTGAGCGTGCCGTCGATCGTCAGTTGGCCGATGCTACGCACACTGATCGCTTGGCCGGGATCAACCGTGACCACCGCGCCTTTACCCACGGTCAGTGCGGTAGTTGCAGCCAGAGCGCCTGACGAAATAAGCGAACCGGCGTTCAAGTTAAGACTGGCGCCACGGCGCTGGGTCAGCGCGCCCTTAAGCGGGTTTTCTTGGTAAAGCGCCGGTGTCCAGCGTTCCAATGCCTGTGTTGGGTCGCTGCCACTTGGGGTGGTCGCAGCCTGCACGCCCTGATGGTAGACCGGCATCGTGATATCCACCTGAGTGCCGTCAGTGACCAACAGCCCTTCGTTGCCGGTAATGTCATAGGCCGAGAAGCCTTTATTGAAGAAGTCACCGGCCAAATGCAGGGTATCGGCGGCGGGGGCCGTGGCGCTGTCGCCGATCTGTACCTTGCGGGCCTGTACAGCTAATGTGCCACCACCGTTGACCCCATAACCGCGAACCTCACTGGCCAGATCAAGCTTGCCGTACGCGGCCAGGGTTGCATGGCCGCCCTTGCCGCCGATGAACTTGCCGTCCAGGCCGAGGGTCGCGCCGGACGATACATCCACCACGCCGCCCTCGGCCAGGCTCACATCACCGTTGCTGCGCAGCGACACTTTGCCGCCATTGAGCCAGGCCGCACTGGCGTTGTTTGTACCGTCCTGCGCCAAGTTGTTCCAGCGCCCGGATGCGTCGAGCTTGACCCCTTCGCCCACCTTCACCCAGGCCTGAGTGCCGGTTGTCGGGTTTAACAAGGCATCGCCGACGCTGAAGCTGCGGTTTATATCGGGCTGGTTAAGGATGTTGCCCGCGTTGATGCTGCCACCGTGGGCGGTCAAGTTGGCGTTGATGGCCGCTCGGGGCGTGTACAGGGTGATATCACCGCCATCAGCCACTTTAAGCGCGCTGTTGACCGTGATTTGCTGCTTGGCAGAACCTTTGATTGCGCCCAACTCAAACCCATTGAGCTGATCACTGTCGAGAATGATTTTGCCTTGACGCTCAGTCGGCAACGCAGCGTCCAAATCCAGACCGTTGGCAATTTTTTGCACGTCGGACTCAAACACAACTTCGCCAGTGACCGGATTCAGGCCGAAGCGCAAAGTGCCCGTGTTTTTGTTGAACACCGGCGTGTAGCTGCCGATGATCAGTTGCGCCCGCTGCGCCGCAGCTTTCTGCGACTGCTGATAAGCGTCGATGTTGATGATCGGGGTTTTGATCTGGCGATCGCCCTGGAACACATCACTGATCAACTGGCCTTCGAGCACCGCGCTGGTGGTGCCGATAACCAGCTTGCCTGCGTCACTGCCCACGGTATAACCGGCCTCGTAGCGGCGCTGCGAAGCAATCAACGGGTTGTAGTAATAGTCCGTGCGGCCCCAGCGCTGGCTGGTGTCTTCAAAACCTTTATAAAAGCCGGAATACAAAATGTCGCCTGGCGCCCTGGACAGCTCGTACAAGCGGCCGTCCGGGCCTTTTAGCCAGCTCTGTTGAATGTAACCGCCCTGTACATCAACCGTGCCGCCCGACAGATTGAACTGCGCGTTCTTCTCCGTGACCACTTCATTGCCGGTAAAGGTCAACGTGCCGCCTTGGGCCATCCACTCGCCCACGGTATGACCTTGGGTGCCGAGATAGCCGCCCACTTCCAGCAAGCCTCCGGCGGTGTACCAGCGATCCGTCGCATAGCCGTTGGTGCCCGCCGGGACAAACACCAGTTCGCGCAAATCAACCCAGACATCGTTGTTGATCAGCTTGCCGCCGTCACGGTTGACCGGCGCGTCTCGCTGCTCGTTACCCTGCACGTTGATCTTGATGTTGTTGGATTCCATCGACACCTTGACGCCCACGGCGCCCGAGACGTCGATCATCGCGCCGTCGCGGACCAGGCTGCGCTGAGCCGCGGTGACCGCGACCTGGCCGCCGGTTGCCAAGGTGATGGAGCCATCTTTGAACTCCACAGTGCCGCCGCTGACGATCTCGACCCGAGACTGATCGATGCGGTCACTGATGGTGCTGAGGTGGTTGAACTGCCCGGTGGGCATATTGACCGCGTTCGGGCGGCCATCAAGGTTGATCAGGCCACTGTCACGCTGACTGTTAAGCGCGGTATTGCCCGTGGCGTCCAGCAGGATCGCGGTGGTACTGCCCTGCCCCAGGCTCACGCTGCCGGTTTTATCGGTGACCGAGTTCAACAGGTGAATCGTGCCGCGCGTGTCCACCGAGGTACTGGCCAGCGCCACGCCGTTTTGCTCGACCTTGTGCCCGGTCAGCGTCACGTCACCCGTCGACGCCATGATCAGGCCATTGTTGGTGACTGTACCCGCCGTGCTGCCCGCCTTGAGGCTGGTCGCGACTTCGTTGCCACGGGTGGTGGAGTTCTGGTTACCCGAGGTCCCGACGCCACGGCGGATATAAAAGCTGTCGCCTGCGGCCAGGGTGGTCTGGCCTTTGGCGGTGATGATCGTACCGGCGTTTTCAACCTCCGAGCCGAGCAGCAAGGCATAGCCTCCAGAATCGGTTGACGTCGCCGCCGCATGGGTTTGAATCACGGCGCCGCGCTGCACGTCTACCTTGCCGGCGGCATCAGTAAAGGTTGGCTGACTGCCGTTAGCGTCAATGTAAATACCGCGCTGGGTAAACTGGTCATCGGTGATGTTCGCGGCACCGGCCACCAGGTTGCGTACGTTGACCTGGCTGGTACCGCTGAACACCACGCCGTTACGGTTCATGATCATGACCGTACCGGCGCCCTTGATCTGGCCCTGAATCTCGCTGGGCTTGGCGTTCGGATCGTTGACCCGGTTCAGCGCGGCCCAGTTTGACTGCTGCTGGAAATCGACCGTGGTGTTGCGTCCGACGTTAAACGTTTCCCAGTTGAGGATCGCCTTGTCAGCGGTCTGTTCGATGGTCACGGTGGTTTTACCACCGGCCTGGGTTTGCGTCGGGCCTTTGGCGTTGGTCCAGCCTTGGCTCAAGCTGTTATCGACCTGCAAACCCCCTTTGCCCAGCCCGTCCGGGATGTTCGACACCTGCCCCAACGCCGCTTGCCGTCCGGCAGCCTGCGCGGCTTGCTGCGCAGCAATCGCCGCCACACTGGTGTTGAGCGTGGTCAAAGACCGTTGCAACTGCTGATTGGCCTTGGCCTGTTGATTCAGCGTCGGAATCTTCGGCATTTGAGCATTGTTGCGCGCAGCGGTTGCAGCCTGAGACGCGCCCTTATCGGCAAACCAGCCGGAGCTGAACGCCGGGGCACCGTGGGCAGTACCCGCCACCATCAGCAAGGCAATGGCATGGGCCAATGGCTTGAGGCGCACGGTGAGTTGGCCGCCAGGGCCTTGGGCTTTCGGGTTAACCGGTGGTTTGCAACGAACCATCTGGAATCATCCTCATTGGTTCTCGCTTGAAAGCGAGCTTCACGTTTAGGAGATAGGCAGTTGGCAGAGGGCGGAACTGAACCATTGTCATTGAAAGTTCATAAACAACGCTGTTGCTTCGGCGTCGAGACGGTGCTCAGGTTTACGCCAAGCATGGCGCAGTAAACAGCCGACTGTAGTCGCTGACGAGGTACGAAGGCTGCGATCGGCCAGCGTGGTTTAACGGAGCCTCTTAAATCAAGATCAAAAGATCGCGAGGCAAGCTCGCTCCTACAGATCTTTTAAAATCAATGAGTTAGCTTGCGCTTGATAAGAACTGCCGAAGATTTTAAAAGATCGCAGCCTTCGTACCTCGGGAGCACCTCAAGGTGTAGGAATTAACTCAACAACACCACGCCACCCGGCAGTTCGGTGCATTTGGCGCCGTAGGCATCGCGGATCATTACGGCTACACCTGGCAGTTGTTGCAGGCTGAAGCGTGCCTGCACGCGCCGTTTGCCCAGCTCAGTGTTGAGCAACACCAGCATGCCGGGGCGGTAGCGGTTGATCTCGTTGACCATGTGCGCCAGCGTCGCGTTGTTGAACACCAATACCTGTTCGCGCCAGGCGACCACTGCCTGGGTATCAACCGCCACAGGCTCGTCGACCTGAGTCGCGGTGTAGGTCAGTTGGCGGCCACTGTCCAGACGCAGGTCGCGCCCGTTCACCTGCACCGCAACGGAACCGTCCAGGCACGTCACGCAGACGCTGTGGTCAGTGTTGCGTACGTTAAAACGCGCTTGCGCAGCACTCAGCCAGCCTTTGCCCGCCTGTACCTTGAGCGGTTGGGCAGCGTTGGCCAGCACCTCCACTTCGCCTTCCAGCAATTCGATGCCCTGGTCGCGCTGGCTGACGCGGGTCTGAGTGTTGAGTTCAAGACGAACACCTTCACTCAGATCCACCCCGCGCTGCTCTCCGACCGCTGTGCGGTAGTCAGCGGTGAGCCCGTCAAAACCACCCGGCACACCGACCCGCACCATGACCACCGCCGCCGAAGCAGCAATGGCCGCGCCCAGAAATGCACGGCGGCCAAAATGCCGTGGCGGCTGCTGGACTTGGGCGGCGGCAGGCGCCATCTGTTGCCACAGCACCTTCGCCTGTTCAAATGCCCGGGCGTGTTCGGGGCTCTGTGCGCACCAGTTTTTCAGGGCCTTGGCATCAGCAACCGTGGCCTGGCCGGAGGTCAGCAGGATCAGCCAGTCCCGGGCTTCAGTCTGAAGCTGGCTGTCTGACCGATCCCGGGAAGCGGGGAAGCTAAAAATGTTCAAGCGCGTCAATTCTCACGGATTATCAGGGACTCATTACTTAAGACGGTTTTCCGGCCCCGGGACCGAACCGCTGAATGACTTTTCTTTCGAGGCGCTGCGCACAAAAGCCTAAAGCTGCCTTGATTTCCTTTTCAACCATGCGCGTTGAGATACCGTAGCGCTTGGCAATTTCCAGGTGCGGGGCTTCTTCGACACGTGCTGCGAGGAGGATTTTGCGCTGGCGGGGAGGCAGCGCATAGAGGGCTTTGACCAGGCTCTGGATTTCTTTTTGGCCGCCCACCACCCGTGAGGGGTCAAGGGCTTCGTCGCTGGGTTGCAACAGGTCTTCGATTTCACTGCCGGTCAGCAGGCGCGCATCGGCCTGACGACGATCAGCCGCAATATTGAGGGCCATGCGGTACAGGTAGGCGTTGGGTTGCAACAGGTTGGGCGGCACCTCCATGCGGTCTACCCGCAAATAGGTCTCGTGCAGCACATCGCTGGCCAGGTCTTCAGAACCCAGGCGCTTGCGCAAACGCACCTTGAAGTCCTCGTAAGACGCCAGAAACAAGCTGACCATCGTACTCTGCCCGGAATTTTTCATGACCCCGAGGCTCCTTTCCCTGCTGTACATTCCATGCGTGTTCCTGCGGTTTCAGGCATCAAAAGTAAAGTCACCGGCGAGCGCAGTGAGCTGGGAGCCGGTCGATTGACACGGGTGGCGCCCAGGCTGCGAACCAATGCTTCATCGCGTTGTACATCACCGGTGGTGCTGACCAGCCGGCTGTGTTCGATCAAACCTTCACGGTTTACCCATACCTGCACCAGCGCACGAAAGGTGCCGGGACGGGTCAGGGGTGAAGCGCACAAGCTGCGCTCAATAGCCTTTTGCAAAGCAGCGGCGTAGCTGTTGTTGATCCGCGCCGAAGCCGCCCTGCCCTTGGCGCCGTGCGGCTCAACCCGGCGACTGACTTCAGGCACTTGCAAGGTAAACGCGTCGCTGCTGGCGTATCGAGCCATCAGACCACTCCCTGTCAGTAACACACCCAATGCCTGCTGGGCGGTGTAACTGCCATGCACACCGATTGAGCGCCGCCCGCGGGTCAGTTCCCGGTCCACCAGCACGGCCATGCCGGTGGCCTGGCTGAACGCTTGCAACGCTTGATCAAGGTTTTGCGCGGGCAGGTCCATTTCCAGCAGCGGCGTGGTCTCTGCCGTCATTGCAGGCGCTGCCCACAGCAACGCCCACAGCAAAGCCAGACAACTTGCTGCGTGAGTCCAAGCCCTGCGCTCGCCCTTTGCTCCGCTTCGCTGCACTGCTTGCGCGCCCTAGAAAACCGTCATCCTGAAGCGCGTTTATGAAACTGACGTTACAGTGATGGCAAAAAAACATCGCACGACTGTCACACAGCCTGCTCTAGACTTCGCTCTGATAGCGGCCCTCATTCCTCGGGCCCGCATGGAGACCCCGATGAAACTGCTCCCCGCCCTCGCCGGTGTTTTTTTGTGTGCTGCGGTGCCTCTGGTAGCCCACGCTGAAGACGCGACAAAAGGCTGCACTGAAGTGAAAGTGGATGGTTACCGCTCGCCGGACTACGACTGTTTGAGCCAGCAGTTAGGCGCGGGCCAGAACGCCGACAAAGCCGCACAGAAAAACACCGAAGCCCAGCAGGTGCCGGTGGACAAGCGCCAGCCGAATCAGATCGGGCTGTCGACCCCTGCTGCCACCAGCGTACGCATGGGCAATACCTTTGGTACGTCGGTAAAGCCGCAGAGGCCTTGAGAGGTTAAGCGCTTACGAATGTTGTGCGTAGAACCCGGCGATCCGGCGCCACATTTCGGTCGGATTGGAGTACATGGGGAAGTGTCCGCAGGCCGGTATCT
>ERZ1673734.241-NODE-241-length-53417-cov-41.657434_pt1 | contig 53417 bp, 29 predicted proteins | sample MGYA00580199_ERZ1673734 | MGnify/ENA primary metagenome ERZ1673734 (study PRJEB41218, sample SAMN15661742) | gut metagenome | host: Homo sapiens | place: Canada: London | collected 2015-08-20/2019-03-30 | study: EMG produced TPA metagenomics assembly of...
TTTCTCGTCATACCGCCATAATTGTGTCTGTCTGAAAATCGGGGAGTATTATAGATCACGATGTACTATATTTATCAAACGACAATAAAAAGTTTGGTACCAATGCTTTAGATGCAGTTTCATCCTTAGAATTGTTCCAAACAGCAATAAATGAAACAAAATTGGTTTCTTGGGACAGACAAAATGTATTTATCCTTATAAATGGCGTTCCATCAACGGCATATGACTTACGTGGATATAAGGGTGAGGACATAAAGAACGTAGAGTTTTATTCTATTGCTCCTCCTCAATACATGAGTCTGACTGCAGGGCCTGTAGTCAACATTGTTGTGAAGAAGAGGCACGATAGATCTTATACCGGTTATTTCAACACTTCTAATGCTGTAAACACAGAATTTGGAACAAACCAGATTGACTTGACATATGCGGATTCTCTGAACCAAGTAAAACTGGGTTATCTAGTTGATTACAGAAACATAGGCAATATTGATAATCTTGCTGAATACACTTATAGTCCGCAACTACATTCTCAATATAGGGGTACAAGTCGCTATAAAGGTCAATATCATAACATCAGTGCATCGTACCAAAGATATCAGGGTAATCATCTGTTTAATGCTAAGGTATATACTATCATTGAACCCTTACAAGATGAAGAAAAAAGGGCGGGCCTTATTTCGACAGATGACACCCAATATAATGGTGAAGGTACAAGCCTTTTGAAGAGTCGTTCCAATACGGTGGCTGTAGATTTATACTATCGCTATTTATTAAAGAAAGGCCGTCTGTTTGCCATAAATGTGGTCAATACATTTGGAAATAGTTATTCGGATTCGAAGCAATCTATGCTCTCGGAGAATACAGGAAACAATGACTATGACTACAATTTACACTCAAGAGTGGATAATGATTCGTATTCATTTATTACAAACGCTGTCTATGCCTCTCCGCTTTGGGGTGGCTCATTGAGTGTTGGTTCAAGATATGAATATAAGCAACTTAATCAGACTTCATTCAATAACAAATACAAACCATATTCTCACAATGAGTTCCTTAATACGGGTGGTTCCTGGACATGGAATACAATATCGTTTGTTCCGGCTGTTGGATTGAATATATTTAAGCAGACATCCTCGGGTATATCGCAAAACTCTGTTCTTCCTTACATAAGACTTTATTCAGATTGGTGGGGAAAGGGTAAAATGAAAGGAACAACTGTGCAGTTGACGTTGACAATGCGTAATATATCTCCTTCGTTAAATGAAATCACTGAGAGTGAGACCTATTTAGACCCCTGGCTGATATCTGCTGGCAATCCAAAATTGAAAGATTATTGGATTACATCGGGGAAACTGTCGTTTGCATATTTCTCACCAAATAATAAAAATCAGATAGTCTTCATGGTACAGCCATCATATGCTAACAATAAGATAGCTACCACAATACTAAAAGAAGGCGATAATGTTTATTTCAGACCTCAAAATATAGGAGGTGATTTCGAATGGAGATTTGACCTTTATGGGAGTTGGTATCCATTTAAATGGTTAGAATTATCACCCTATGTTGAATACTATATCTCACGACTTGAAACTCCATCGCAAAATATCAACTTTGATTATTGGCGTATAGGTGGCAATATTACAGCATCATTTGAAAACTTGTCTTTGATCTTCAGTGTTAATTCACCAACAAAAGTATACGACGGCGACCTTTTGTCACGTGGCAGCCTTCAATATGCTGGAACGATACAATATAAAATAGGTAATTGGTCAGTAGGTGCAAAATACAATTATTCAGGACACAACAACTATACTGTTTCGAATTTACCTATTCTTAGGTATAATGAGAACAAGGATTGGAAACCACTTCAGCATATGGTACGCTTGACTGCCACATATACATTCTCCGTAGGAAAATCAAGAAGGCACGATGGCAAGATACTTATAGAATCAAGTAAAGACAATACCGGTTTAGGTAAGTTTAATACACCACAGATAAGCAAATAAAATGAAACGCTTCCCCTTTATAAAGCAAAAAGATTCAATGCAATGTGGGGTGGCTTGCCTTGCATCTATATGCGAATATTATGGAAAGAAGTATTCAACCCAATTCATTTCAAAACTTTGTTCGTGTAGTTGGATGAAGTCAATGTTATAGATATTCCTGCCGTGCTTCATTTATACGGTTTCGTCTATAGTCTATTATGTGGTATCGTGTATGTAGAAATAAACTCAACGCAAAATGCGTAAAGAAAGGCAGGTGGCTAATCAAGTAGTGGTATAACCGTGGATGGCAATGCCTATTGTTTCACTATTTATACTAAATAGACGTTGGTTAAAAGTTGGCGTGAACTGATCTGGGACAGAGTTAGGACTAAGCTTACGCTGGCAGATATGCCTCTCCGCCTGGAAGATAGGCTGGCAGATATCGCTTTCGGGAAGCGTATCTGCCAGCCTTTATTGTACTTATACTGTGCAGGTTACGGCGATTCTGGGAGATATGGGGGATTTTTTCGCTAACGAAAAGTTCGGAGAGATTAGTTTATGATTCGGATTTTTTCTATCTTTGTGCACGTCAAGACCACATACTGATTTCATAGGCTTGCATATTTTTATCCCAACTGGCTTATAATTCGGAAATTTTATCTAAATTTGTATTTTGAAACAAAAAGAATAAAACCGAAGATATGAAGATTCTAACTGGAGCTCAGATTCGTGAGCTCGACAAATATACAATCGAGCACGAACCAATATCATCCGTAGACCTTATGGAGCGGTCGGCGAAAGCCATCACCAACGCCATTTGCGAGCGATGGGCGCAGTCGACGCCTATCGTAGTGTTCGCCGGTCCGGGCAACAACGGCGGCGACGCTCTCGCCATGTCGCGACTGCTCGCCGAGAAAGGCTATGTCGTAGACGTTTTCCTGTTCAACATCCACAACCATCTCTCTGAGGAGTGCGCCAAGAACCGCGACCGACTCGTGAGCGAAGGACTGGCGCACAAGCTGACCGAGATTACGTCGAACTTCGAGCCACCGCAGCTCACGGAGAAGACACTCGTAGTGGACGGACTCTTCGGTTCGGGACTGAAGGAACCACTCTCTGGCGGATTCGCTTCGCTCGTGAGCTACATCAACCAGTCGCCGGCGCAGGTAGTGAGCATCGACATCCCGTCTGGACTCATGACCGAGAGCAACCGACCGCAGGACAACCCTGCCGTAGTTAGAGCCAACGTGACGCTGACGCTGCACACGAAGAAGCTCGCAATGTTCTTCGCCGACTGCCAGCAGTATCTGGGCGAGGTGTGCACGCTCGACATTCGCCTCTCGAAATACTTCATCGACACCATTCCGGCTACATACGACACCGTCGACCCGTCGTACATCAAGAGCCAGATGCTGAAGCGCGACGACTTCGCCCACAAGGGCTCGATGGGCAACGCGCTGCTCATAGCCGGAAGTCGCGGCATGGCGGGCGCTGCAATACTCGCATCGAAGGCGTGCATGCGCAGCGGCGCAGGAAAGGTGACGGCGCTCACGCCCCACTGCAACCTGGGCATCATGCAGATGGCTGTGCCAGAGGCTGTGTGCCTCGTCGACCGCGAGAGCTACTACTCGGAAGCTATCGACACCGACGGATTCCAAGCCGTTGGCATCGGTCCGGGACTTGGCAAAGAAGAAAGTTCGGCGCTCGCACTGATGTCGCAGCTGCAGCAGACAAGCTGCCCTATAGTGCTCGATGCCGACGCGCTGAACATGCTCGGATCGCACGGCGCATGGGTGCAGCAGCTGCCGAACAACGTGATTATGACGCCACATCCGCGCGAGTTCGACCGCATCACGGGCAGACGCAACTGCTCCAACTACGAACGTCTCATGCTGGCGCGCGACATGGCACGCGACCTCTGCGCATACATCATCCTGAAGGGCCACTACTCGGCGCTCTGTCTGCCCGACGGAGGCATCGTATTCAACACTACGGGCAACTCCGGAATGGCTACAGCCGGTAGCGGCGACGTGCTCACCGGCATCATCACCGCACTGCTCGCCCGCGGCTACTCGCGCAAGAACGCCTGTCTCGTGGGCATGTACCTGCACGGACTGGCTGGCGACATAGCTGCCGAGCGCACAGGCAAGGAGAGTCTGATAGCAAGCGACATCATAGACAGTCTGCCAGAAGCATTCAAGAACTTAGAGAAATAATATATGAAACACATTCTTTCAACACTAATCCTCGCCGCTCTCACCGCTCTGCCGGTGTCTGCAGGCAGCAAGAAGGAGGCGGAAGGACTCGCCTACTACCTCCCGAAGACGGCTGTGCGTATGCACGTTCTCGTTGAGAAAACCACTACCGAACCCGGACAGCTCAACGACTACTCGGACCTCTACTTCAAGACGTCTGCACCGCAAGTAACGACTACCGACTACCGCATCGTGGGCGTGAAGTTTGGTACGGCTGCCGTGCGCGACGAGAACCAGCGCTATGTCGTGAACATCGACAACAAACACAGCGTGCTCAACATCGACTGCGACGTGAACGGCGTGCTGCGCGCAATAAACACCAAGGCACCTAAGGCTAAGGAGGAGCCTGCGTTCACGCCGGCGCCTAAGGCTCAGCCACTCAATCCGCGCGACTATATGAGTCAGGACATACTCGCTGCAGGCAACCTGCCGAAGATGGCGCAGCTCGTGGCGCAGGAGATATACGACGTGCGCGACTCGCGCAACATGCTCTCACGCGGCGAAGCCGACTTCATGCCGAAGGACGGCGAACAGTTGCGCTTGATGTACGACCAGCTCAACCGTCAGGAGCGCGCTCTGATGCAGCTCTTCCAGGGAACGACAACGGTTGACACTACGGAATATGTCATCAGCATCGTGCCCGAGAAAGAGATGAAGCGCGTTGTGGCGTTCCGCTTCTCGAAGAAGTTCGGACTCACAACCGCCGACGACCTCTCCGGCGAGCCTTACTACATGGATGTGACCGACGAGAACCAGACAGCTGAACCGCCTGCCGTACACGAAATGGCTAAGAAGCAGAAGGACGAGATGGAACTCGCAGTATGTCTGCCCGGAAAAATCAGCGTGACGCTATCTAACGCCAACAAGAAGATAGGACACTACGACATGTGGGCGGCTCAGTTCGGACAGGTAGAGATGCTCAACGGCTCGCTCTTCGGCAAGAAACTCACGTCGAAGATTGTGCTCGACAGCGCAACCGGCGCCGTCACGGAGCTGACAACCGAACCTTTGGACTAAACAAAAAAATGAGGGGAGCGACGATTAAGCATTCTTAATCATCGTTCCCCTTTTTATCACTTAACGTATCACATAACATACGGTTGTGTTTTTTCATAAATCAGCCAATTTCTATCAAAACCGACTTATTTCGCAGTTTTCTTGTATTGAGTAGGCGTAACGCCTATCGCCTGCTTGAAAGCACGCGTGAAATGCGACGTGTCGTAATAGCCGCAAGCCATCGCCACCTCGTTAATGGGCAGATCGCCATTTCTATCAAGCATCTCCTTCGCCTTCTTCATCTGCAGCGAACGGACGTAGGCGGCAGGCGTGTCGCCCGACACGGCGTTCAGCTTGCGGCGCAGCTGCTGCGTGCTCATGCAGAGCTTCTCGGCAACGGCGTCTATTGATATGTCGCTTACAGCCATCATCTCGTACACCACGGTGTCGAGGCGGTCGAGGAAGGCACGGTCGGGCGCTGGCAGAGCCTCAGCAGCGTCGGGCTTATGCTCAGCCGCAGCCTGAATGTAGCTCTCGCGCAGCAGACGATGCTTCTCAAGCAGATTGCCCACGCTCACCGCCAGTTCCTCGGCGTTGAACGGCTTGTAGATATAAGCGTCGACACCCATCTGCAAACCGCGCAGCTTATCCTCCTGCGTGGTCTTCGCCGTCACGATAATAACCGGCACATGGTCGAGCACAGCCGACTGCTTCACGGCTTGACAAAGCTCGTAGCCGTCCATCTCGGGCATCATAAGGTCGGTGATGATGATGTCGGGCACAAGTTCTGTAGCCATGCGCAGACCTTCCTTGCCGTCGCGCGCCATAGCAAGACGATAGCGGTCTTTCAGCTGCATCGAGATATACTCACGCACGTCTCTGTTGTCCTCCACGATGAGCACAAGCTGGCGTTGGTCGGCGCTGTCCGCATTGTCGGCAGCAGCACTTACGACATTCTCTGCGCAGTACATGTCGTCCATCTCCTCAGGACTTATCACCTCGCTCATGAGCATCTCCTCGGGTATGGTGCCCTTAACATCAAGAGTCTTCACCACAACTCCCTCGGGAGCCTTCACCGGCACGCTCACCGTGAACACCGAGCCCTTACCTAACACGGTGTTAAGGCGCAGACTGCCGCCAAGCACGGAGACAATCTGCTTGACAAGCGCCAGACCGACGCCCGAACCGATGCTCTTCTTGTTGGTAGACGACTGGTAGAACGGCTCGAAGATGCGTCGTCTGTCCTCCGGTGCAATGCCGCTGCCGTAGTCGGCTACAACAAGCGTGAGCATGCCGTCCTCAATCCTGAGCGTAATGAGCACGTTCTGTCCGCGTTTGGAGAACTTGATGGCGTTGGTGACGAGGTTGCACACCACCTTCTGCGCATAATCGGGCACAAAGTCGCACACATAGTTCTGCTGTTTCGGCGCATACAGTATGCGAATGCCGCGCGAGTGGGCAAGATTGAGGTAGCCTTCCACGATGTTGGATATGAAAAGCACTACGTCGCCGCGATGCCAGTCGGGCTGTCCGATAGCCGACTTCACCTTCTGTATGTCGAGCAGCTGGTTGATGAGCGAAAGCAGTCGCGAGCCCTGTCGCGACACCATGCTTCCCACCTTACGGATGTCGCCCGCAGGCACCTTTCCCTCCTCAAGCATGTGCGAATAGCCGAGGATGACGGTGAGCGGCGTGCGGAACTCGTGGGTGATATTGGTGAAGAACGAGATGCGCATCTCGTCCATCTGATGCTGCAGCAGCTGCTTGCGCTTACGGGCACGCAGGGCGTAGAACATGAACGAAATAATGACCGTGGCGAGCACGATGACAAGCACGGTTGCGGCGAAGCTGAGCCGTCGAAGCGTGCGCTCTGCCTTGTACTCGTTGTTGACGGCATCCATCTCGGCGCGGTGCTGCTCGTTCTCGTAGCGCATGCGCATGTTCTGCATGTGTATGATGTTCTTCTCGCTCGCCACGCTGTCGCCGAGTTCGTTATACTCTTTATAGTAGCGCAGCGCACGTGCGTAGTCGCCCTTCCGGCTGTATATCTCGTAGTAGATACGTGCAATCTGCGACTGGTGTTCGAGCGAGTGCAGGTCGTGAGCCAGCTGGTCGGCTATCCCGAGATAGTGCATGGCAGCGTTGTAGTCGCCCGTCTTCAGGTGAATCTCCGCCAACGCAAGACACGGTTCCATAGTGTGCCAGCGGTCGCCCGATGGCTTCATTATCTCGTACGCCTTGCGATACTCGGCGATGGCTTCCGCGGTCTTGCCTTGCTTGTCGTAGAGACGTCCGAAGTGGGTGTAGCATAGAGATATGCCGAGGTCCGACTCGGCGAGACGGTTCTGCTCCATCGAGTGGCGGTAGTACACCCAAGCCGAGTCGAGACGGTTGCTCTGCTCGAAGATGGAGCCGATATTGGCGTAGTTGATTGCCTGTCCGAGGTTGCTGCCCAGGCTCTTCTCGCCTTCAAGTGCGGCATGGAACACGGAGTCGGCTGTCTCCTTGTCACCGAGTGTGAGGCAGATGTTGCCGATGCCGTTGAGCGACACCACGCGGTTCTTGCGCGCCGTGCGGTCGTCTTTGTAGCTGAACTCCTCAGAGATGTGCAGCGCGCGGTAGTGGTAGTTGATTGCCTCGTCGAGGATGCCCATGCGCCGGTAGTTGGTGCCGATGTTGTTGAGCGCCTGCGCCATGGCGATGGTGTCGTGCAACTGTTCGCCGAGCGCCATCTCGCGCTGGTGACATTCGATGGCTTTCATGAAGAAGTTGTCTTCGCGGTAGGTGCGTCCCAACTGGCGGCGCGCACGCATCTCGAGCATACGGTCGCCCGACTTCTCGGCTTCTTTCACAAGACTGTCAAGGCTCTGCTCGCCCTTCACGCAACCAACGATGCTATCAGCGCGGTCGCGCTGTTGAGCGAGGCGTCGAGGCGACGGCTCTGTGCTGCAGGCGCTGAAGAAAAGTACGAGAATAGCACACGTTGCAAGGAAAAGGGTGCATCGTGCTGGCGAACCGAACGATTGTTTACGGGCCTTACTCAATAAATTATTTAAGCGGTTGGTCATTGGCTTAGTGTTTATAGTGATGCAAATTTACCACGTTTTTTCGTTTTATCAAAGCAATACGATAGGTTTTTCGCCCGAAAGTGTCATTTCGTTCGACCTTTTCACCTCTATGTAACACAAAAAGAAGTGTGTCAAGCCAATGCTGGCTCAACACACTTCTTTTCCGAATATCGCAGTTTACGATTTACTTCTTGTTTCTGTTGGCACGCTGCTCGCGATACTTCGCTTTCTGTCGTGCCGAACCACTACCATGGGCACCAGTGATGTATTTCTTCTTCTTTGCCTTGGTCTTGACTTTGCCGTCATCATCTTTTCTGTTCGACGCTCCGCCACGGCCCCATGAAATGCCATTAGCAATGATTGCGTCAATATCGTCACCTTTGCTCATATCTTTCTTTATTGGTTTTTCTAATTGTTTATCGGGTGAGAGCTGCAACATATCTCAACATCTCAACATCTCAACGTATCAACATCTCAACACATCAACATCTCAACCTCTCACCACTTCAACCCATCAGATTAATGATGGAAGAGGCGCACACCTGTAAACGCCATTGTGATGCCATACTTGTCGCAGGTATCAATAACATTGTCGTCGCGAACCGAACCGCCTGCCTGAGCGATGTACTCTACGCCGCTCTTGTGTGCACGCTCGATGTTGTCGCCGAACGGGAAGAACGCGTCTGAGCCGAGCGCTACGCCGCGATTCTGTGCTATCCAAGCCTTCTTCTCCTCCATTGTGAGCACCTCTGGCTTCTCCTTGAAGAAGAGCTGCCATGTGCCGTCGCGCAGCACGTCGTCGTGGTCCTCAGAGATGTAAACGTCGATGGTGTTGTCGCGGTCGGCGCGGCGGATGCCGTCAACGAACGGGAGGTTCATCACCTTCGGGTGCTGGCGCAGCCACCAGATGTCTGCCTTGTTACCTGCGAGGCGTGTGCAGTGGATGCGGCTCTGCTGACCGGCACCGATGCCGATAGCCTGTCCGTCCTTCACGTAGCATACAGAGTTCGACTGTGTGTACTTCAGTGTGATGAGCGAGATAATGAGGTCGCGGATAGCTTCCTTGGTGAAGTTCTTCGACTTTGTAGGTATGTTCTCGAACAAAGCCGGGTCGTCGAGGCGCACCTCGTTGCGTCCCTGCTCGAACGTTACGCCGAACACCTGCTTGTGCTCAACGGGAGCCGGCACGTAGTTCGGGTCTATCTTTATTACGTTATATGTGCCCTTGCGCTTTGCACGGAGGATTTCGAGCGCCTCGTCGGTGAAGTCGGGGGCGATTACGCCGTCGCTCACCTCGCGCTTGATGAGTGTAGCTGTAGCAACGTCGCAGGTATCGCTGAGTGCCACGAAGTCGCCGTAAGAGCTCATGCGGTCGGCACCGCGTGCACGGGCATACGCACATGCAATCGGCGAAAGTTCCATTTTCACGTCGTCAACGAAGTATATCTTCTTCAGCGTGTCGCTAAGAGGCAGACCTACAGCGGCTCCGGCAGGCGATACGTGCTTGAACGATGCTGCAGCGGGCAGACCTGTGGCAGCCTTCAGCTCCTTAACGAGCTGCCAAGAGTTGAGCGCGTCGAGGAAGTTGATGTAGCCAGGACGACCGTTGAGTACTTCGATGGGGAGTTCGCCTTCTTCCATGTAAATGCGTGAAGGCTTCTGGTTCGGATTGCATCCGTACTTGAGTGCTAATTCTTTCATATAGTAATTATAAGAATGAGAAATCATTTCCAACTGCAAAATTACTACTTTTCGACTAAATTCTGCGCTTTTAACTGCATTATTTTCAATGCGAAGAGAAATCAAAGGTGATGTTGGCAAGGGATTACCGCAGCGTGGTACTTCTGTTTCCGCAATGCGGTAATGGTAGTTTTGCTACGCGGTAATCGTATTTCCAGTCTGCGGTAATCGCATTGAAAGCCCGTCTTTGACCACATTCAGCTTTGCCGCTTGCCAGTGCAAGAACTACACCAACCAAGAAGTATGTGTTCTTAGAAATATTGGTGCAGTTGAGACAACTGCACCCTCTAAGCACCCTACGGTTTGGAGCAAAAAAAATCCCCGCAGTCCCGAAGGACCACGAGGAAACACCCCTGTGGGCGTTGACGGATTCGAACCGCCGACCCTCTGCTTGTAAGGCAGATGCTCTAAACCAGCTGAGCTAAACGCCCGATATATTTATCGGTTGCTTTAAGTAATATTGCTTAGTTCCTTAAAGCGAGTGCAAAGGTATGGCTTTTTTGTGAAACCACCAAATGTTTCTGCAACTTTTTTCAAAAAAAAGTTTGTTTTTACTGCATTTTATAGTGTTTTGCAGGGGAAAACTCGCTGAGAACGCACTGAGAAACTCCCACAGATGTCACAGATCTACACAGATGCTGCTGCTTGGGAAAAACCTCCCACAGAATACACGGATATCACAGAACCTACTGCTGAGAATATTCTCCCACAGATTTCACTCTGTACAGATGCTAACTTCAGGGGGTGCACTTGTCTCCGCTCGGCTTTGCCGCTTGCCAGAGCAAGAAGTGCACCAACCGAGCAATATTGATATACCTCTTACTTCGTGTTCGTTTATATGATATGTATTGTTGCTTGCTGCGGAGGCTTTCACCTCCGCTACGGATGGGTGCGCACCCTAACAGCATCTGAATTCCGTGGATTCTGTGGTAGGTATACGCACCCTAACAATCTGTGCAGATCAGTGAAATCTGTGGGAGAATATCACAGCAAGAAAGTTCTGTGAGTTCTGTGGATTCTGTGGGAAGAAATCACAGTAAGAAGGTTCTGTGAATATCAGTGAAATCTGTGGGAGAATATCACAGCAAGAAGGTTCTGTGAGTTCTGTGGATTCTGTGGGAAGAAATCACAGTAAGAAGGTTCTGTGAATATCAGTGAAATCTGTGGGAGAAAATCACAGTAAGAAGGTTCTGTGCAGATCAGTGAAATCTGTGGGAGAATATCACAGCAAGAAGGTTCTGTGAATTCTGTGAAATCTGTGGGAAGAAAACAGCTTGCTTGGTTGGTGCAGCTGAGACAGCTGCACCCCCTGAGAGTTAGTCTTTCTCGATGAGCACGGTGGCGTAGGCAGAGATGCCTTCCATGCGACCGGTGAAGCCGAGCTTCTCCGTGGTCGTCGCCTTGATAGACACGTTGTCGATGTCGGTCTGCATCACGTCGGCGAGGCAGCGCTGCATCTCGGGTATGTGGGGGTTGAGCTTCGGGCGCTCTGCACACACCGTGGCGTCTACGTTGCCGATGCGGTAGCCCTTGGTGGCGATGAGGTCGACGGTCTTGCGCAGCAGAATCTTGCTGTCTACGTTGAGCGTCTCGGCAGCCGTGTCGGGGAAGTGGTAGCCTATGTCGCGCATGTTGGCGGCGCCGAGCAGGGCGTCGCAGATGGCGTGGATGAGCACGTCGGCGTCGCTGTGTCCGAGCAAGCCGAGTTCGTAGTCAAGGCGGATGCCGCCGAGCCACAGCTCGCGACCCTCCACCAGTCTGTGGACATCATATCCTAATCCGGTTCTGATTTTCATGAGTTTTGAGTTTTGAATTTTGAGTTTTGAATTATTGCCGATGGCAATTTTGAATTGTGAGTTTTGAATTTTGAATTTTGAATTGTGCGCTTCGCGTATTGTGAATTATGAGTTATGAATTCAAAATTGAATAATTCAAAATCGGCGCAGCCGATAATTCAAAACTCAAAACTCAAAATTCTTCAAGCGTCAACGACGCTTGAAGAGATCCTTTATTCCGTCCATATCGAACGACAGCGAGAAGCGCAGCGTCTGATCGAGCGGGTTAGACTTTGCGGTGGCGATGACGTAGCCGGCATCGAGCGAGAAGACGCTCATGCGGAAGCCCGCACCGACGGTGAAGTACTTGCGGTTACCCTTGTTCTCCGACTCGTGGTGGTAGCCGGCGCGCACCGTGAACTTGTCGTTGTACACGTACTCGGCACCTACGCTCCAGCGCACCTCCTGCATCTCCTCCTTGAATCCGCCGGGCGCGTCGCCGAAACTCTTGAATACGCCGCTGATTGAAGAGAGGTCGTAGTAGTCCTTGCGCTTGCGCTGCTCAAACTGCTCGTTTGTCTCGCCCTCGTTCTTCACGGGCATGGTGGGCACGAGCGGCTTGTTGGCGTCGGCGGCGATGGTGATGCGGTTGTACTCGTCGAGCGGTATCATCAGCGACGCACCGAGACGCAGGTTGGCGGGGATGAACTCCGACTCGTCGGTGCCACCAAAGTTGATCTTCGAACCAATGTTCGACATGTTAAGACCCAAGCCGAGCTGACACTCGCGCTGTCCGATGTTAACATAGTTCTGATAGTAGGCAGCGAGGTCTACAGCGAACGCCGAGCCTGGTGAGGTGTCGGACGTATAGTCGTACGTAAGGTCGGAGTAGATCCAGCGCACGGCGGCAGCGATAGAGAACGTCTCGCTGAGCATGATTGAGTAAGCCACGTCTGCCGACATCTCGTACGGGTTGATGGTCATCGAGTTGTCGTTAGTCTCGCCGGTATTGGTGTACACCTCGCCGAGCGAGAAATAGCGCAGCGAAGCCGACACGGCAGAATAGTCGCCGATGCGGTAGTAGCCCGAGAGATAAGCGAGGTCCATATCGCTCACGAGGCGGCGCAACCACGGGGTATAGTTGAGCGACACGCCGGCGCGCGATATGGTGAACGGATACTTGGCAGGGTTCCAATACTGCGACACAACGTCGGGGTCGGTAGCCGCACCGATGTCGCCCATACCGCCGGCGCGTGCGTCGGGCGCTATCGACTGCGATGTCACCGACGAGGTCTCCGGTCGGAACATATCCTGCTTCTCCTGAGCGGCTGCAGGCAGCGTAATGAGTGCGGCGAAGAGTAGTGCCGCCAACTTCTGTTTTAGTTTCATCTTCTTTTCCATTATTATATTTCGGGTGTGCACAGTCGGCGTGTGCCGGTCGGCGCAGATGCGCGTATCAACCGGCGCACCCGTTATTATAAACGCCCGAGCGGCTTAATTATTGCCTACAACTATAAGTTTCTTAGCCTTTGATATGCGCGTTGCGCCTTCAGAAGTGAGGTGGACGCGGTAGAGATAAACGCCGGTCTGCAGGCGCGAACCGCCGTCGATGGTCAGATCCCAGGGCACGGTGTAGGTGCCAGTGTCGCTCACGCCGCTCTCCTCGTGGCGCCAAAGCAGGCGTCCGCTCACGTCGAACACGTCGATTATCACGCCAAGCTCCGCACCGGAGCGGTCGTGACTGATGATGAACGTCGTCGACTCGCGCGCCGGGTTGTTGGTGCAGCCGATAGAGAACGACGGCTTCTGACCCGTAACGACGTTGAACGTGAGTTCGGCTGTAGAGTAGTTGTTCAGAATGTCCCACGCACGGAACTGCAGTTTGTGCGGTCCTTCCTCCAGCTGCGGTATATTATAATATGTAGAGCCGGATGTGTACGAACCGAAGTCGTACTGGAAGTTCTCGTTGAGCGAGTATGTCATCTCCATCTTGCCGTCGATGATGAGCTGCATGTCGTGTCCGATGCCTGCTCCCGAGGCGTTGATGCCGTCCTTGTCCTTCACCTCAGCCACGAAGTAAGGCGTTGAGTTCACGCGGTCGCCGTTGCTGAAAGAGGGCGAGTTGAGGTAGCAGTAGATCGACGGACCTACGGAGTCGTTCTGCGCAATGTCGCTGCCACCGACGATGAACTTGTCGGTATATCCGTGCGCCGTAAGCGTATGGTCGTCGTTGATGGCGAAGGCGTTGATGAGTCCCGACTGGTCGGAGTAGTTGATGTCCTTCGGCACGGCAAACGAGACGGAGAAGCGTCCGCCGCTGATGCGGTCATCACCCGAGAAGATAGTCTTCGTGCGGTCGGTATATTCGAATGGATTCTCAGCCTCCTTGGGTTGGTTGAGACGGCAGGTGATGGTTTCGAGATTGTCGCGCACAGTGAGCGAAACGGTGCCGTTAAAGTCGGCATTGTCGGCTATATGTCCCTTCACCGTGGCGAGCGAACCGGCTTTCATAGCCACCGTAGCACCCGCCTTGGTGATGTCGACGCCGTTGATAGAGTCGATAACTATCTGCGCCGTGGGCAGATGCAGACGCAACGCCGGGTCGCCGAGCAGCGAATAATGCAGCGAGTTCTCGGCCACGGTCTGTCCGTTCATGTCGTTCTTGGCGCGGCGCACAGCCTCGCCCAGCGCTATCGGCTTGCCGTCGGCCTCGTAGGTGAGCACATGCTTCATAAACGCCGAGTTGAGCGTGGTGTTGTGCGACGCATAAACGGTGCGCGACGTGCCGTAGAACGCCATCGTTCCGCCCTTGTCGTTGAGCAATGCGGTCTCGCCGATGGTCTCCTCGCCGTTGTCGAACGGCATGATGTCGCACGAAGCCGTCACCCACAGCGGCATGTTCTTATTGGAGAACGCGGCGAAGTCGCTTATGCCGAGCACTTTCTCGTGCGAGATGAGTATCTCGGAGCCGTGTCCGGCGTAGTCCATGATGAGTGCGCCCTGTTGCTGCTGTTTCTTTATCAGGTTCGTCACCTCGGGATAGGTGTTGCCCGTGGCGCCCGACTGCATCTGATAGGCATCCCACATCACCTTCTTCACCACGTACTGCGGATGAGCCGCCGAAACCTTTTCGGCAACGAGGTTGGCGTCGGTCATGTGAATATTATTGTCGCCGTCGTCGCCCATAAACATTATAGTGTTCTGCCATGCACCGCCGTTGCCGTTCTCGGCATAATTGATGGTTTTGTCTACCATTATCTTCGCTTCGGCGTCGCTCAAAACGGGGAATCGTCCCACGCCGATGTCGAGCTTGTCTACGTACATCGGTCGGAGACCTTCGCCGTCGTCGAGCATGGCGTGGAAGCTGTCGTCGATGTAACAGACGCGGCGGTCGTAAGAGTTCTCACTCTCGAACGCCAGGAGGTAGTCGTCGGGGTTCTTGCCCGTGTTGTACGACGTAATCATACGGTTGTCCCAGAGACAATCGCCGAAGAGCAGGAGGTATTTCGGGCGGTCGTCCTCGCCAGTGGCGCGGTCGTAGAGCATCTTCATGTAGCGGCGGTAAGCCGAAGCGTCGGGTGTGCCGCTCGAGAACTCGTTGAAGAGTTCGTCGGCTGGCACGAGATTCACCTTCAGCGAGTCGTGCTGCTCGTGGAACGCCTTCAGACGCTGCGCCTGCTTCAGCAGTTTCTGCGAAGTGGGTATTATTATCACCAGGTCGGCTTGCGGGTCGGCATGGTGGTCCTGGTTCATTATGTTGTAAACGTAGGTCGGAGTCGGGAAACTTGCGGCTTTAAGGTCGGGCAGTGGGCGCGGCTTGTCCCATGCCATCGACACCATGTCGAGGCGCATCGGGTTCGAACCGCTGAGCACCGAGAGCTTCACCTTCGCCGTGCCTTTAACAGCAGGCACACGGTAGGTTCCGCGGCTCTCGCATCCGTAGATGAACTGGCTGTCGGAGTTGGAAGTCTGCAACGTGCCCACGACGGAGTCGTTATACTCCACCTGCACCTTGCAGTAGTTGCTCGACGTAACCACAACGTATAGGTTGCCCTTCGTTGCGTTCGAGTTCTCGGGGATGTCTACCGTCATGTACGAGCCTTGCGACACCTGCTGCGCACCGAAGAAGTTGCGTCCGCCCTTATACCATGAGAAGACGTCCTGCTCGTGTATGTCGTGATAGAAGTCGGGCGACGGGTAGAACGAGGCGACGAACGTGTCGTAGTCTACCTTCGCCGGCTCCGAAGAGGTGTCCTCGGTGAGGAAATAGTATCCGTAGTTGGAGTAGTAGTTGCGCGTGCGGCGGTCGGCGGTCTCGGTCTCCCACGACACGGGTCCGCGGGCGTAGAAGAGTCGCTTGCCATCTACGTCGCAGGTGGCAACTTCCTTAAGGTCGTCGTGCTCGACGAGGTCCTTGGGGTCGAGTGTCTCGTTGATGAGATTGCCGCCATAGCCGTACAGCTTCACCTTGTTTATATCCGTGAAGCCAGCCTGACGCACGAGAGCGGATGTGAGCTGGTATATGCCCGACTCTGCCACGCGTATCTTCGCCCATCGTCCTTCGCGCAGCACGCTATGCTCGGCATAGCGCTTCGCAGCAGGCAGCGTGTCCCACACGTTCACCTTGGCGTCTGCACGCTCGCCGTACGCTGCAGCATCGCGGCGTGCGTCGAATTTGGCTCGTGACTCGCGGCGCAACATGAAACTAACGAGCTGCTTGTAGCGTCCGTCGCGGAACACAATGGGGTTGACGGCTGCGAGGAGCGACGCCCGCTTGCAGTCGAACGTGACGTGTGTCTCCACCTTCGGCTCTGCGTCGGGCTGTTCAGCCACGAGGCGCTTGTAGTTCGCCACGTCTGCCGCAGCCATGTCTGCATACTCCGGATATACGATGCGTACAGTGTATACGGAGTCGCGCCACGCTTCGGGCAGAGGCATGACGTGTGTGAACTGCGGTGCAGACAGGGTGTCGACACGCAGCTCGTCGGCTGTGAGGTGGAAGAACTGCTGGGCGCTTGCGGGTATCGCCGCGCAGACTGTCAGCAGCATCAATATGGTTTGGCGTAATTTCATGTCTTTTCTTTATTTGTTTCCACAAGTGTTAGGAACCGCGTTATCCAACGGATAGTGCCGTGTGTCCTACAAGAACGTTTATACTCCCACGGATTTCACGGATGAACACAGAAGTTTGGGTAAGTACACCCACGGAATTCACAGAACTCACAGAAGTTTGGATGGCTGCGTGGGCATGGCAGGGATGCCATACCCTCATATATCTGTGTACATCTGTGACATCTGTGGGAGAATATCTTAGCAGTCCCTTCCGTGAAATCTGTGTATTCTGTGGGAGAACTTCCCCTGCAGTTCTACTTGCAGCTGAACTCCAGCACTTTGCGGTCTTCGAGGTAGCCCTCCAGCTTGTCGTCGATGTTCACTGGTCCGACGCCTGCCGGCGTGCCTGTGAACAGAATGTCGCCGGTCTTCAGCGTGAAGAACTGCGAAATGTATGCGATAAGCTCGTCTACACGATAGAGCATGTCGCTGGTGCATCCCTCCTGCACGGTCTTGCCGTTGATGTCGAGGTGGAAATGGATGGCTTGCACGTCGCGGAACTTCTCCAACGAAACCCACTCGCCTATCGCAGCCGAACCGTCAAAGCCTTTACACAGCTCCCACGGCTTGCCCTCAGCGCGCAGTTTCTTCTGCAACTCGCGAGCGGTGAAGTCGATGCCCACCGTCACGGCGTCGTAATAGCGCGGGGCGAAACGCTCGGAGATGGTCTTGCCGAGGCGCGAGATGCGCACAACAAGCTCAGTCTCATAGTCGATGCGTCCGAGGTGATCGGGTATGAAGAAGGGCTTGTGGTCCTTCAGCAACGCCGAGTCGGCTTTTGTAAAGATGACGGGCTCCTCTGGTTTATATAACGCACCATGCAGCTCTTTATTGTGTTCGAGGTAGTTCATACCTACAGCAAATATCTTCATAAGCTATGAAAATTAAAAAAGCCGCAGAAGGCTATTCACCCTCTACGGCTCCAATATTAATTTTGCGTAATTGATTTCTCTAATTACTCAGCAGCAAGAGTGAAGCGCTTGTAAGCAACGATCTTCAGATCCTTGTCCTGAGACTTGAGATAGCCAGCAACGTCCTGCTTAGCTTCGTCGCCGAACTGGAACTCCTGGTTAACGAGGCAAACCTCCTTGAGGAACTTTGCAACGCGACCCTTAGCGATGTTCTCGATCATTGTCGGGTTGAGCTTAGCTGTAGCCTCAGCGCCTACAGTCTCCTTGATCTCGCGGAACTTAGCTACGTCCTCAGCTGTAATCCAGCCCTTGCCCTGGTTAGACTCGATGTGGTCCTCAGAGTCGAAGTGGTTCGGGTTGAGACCAGCCTTGTGGAGAGCAGCGTTCACTGCCTTCTCTACGAGCTCTTCCTTAGTCTTCTCAACAGCTACCTTGAACTCCTCGTTCTTCATATCCTCAGAGATTGAGCTTTCGTCGAGTGCGAGCGGCTTCATAGCAGCTACCTGCATAGCGATCTTGTGACCAACCTCAGCGTTCTCCTTGTTGAGCTGCACCATTGTGCAGAGAGTGTGCTTGTTCATGTGGTCGTAAACCTCTACGTTCTCACCCTCGAGTATGCAGTAGCCGTCGAGCTCCATCTTCTCACCAGTGATACCAGAGCGTGCTGTAACAGCAGCCTGAACGTCAGACTCGCCGAGAGCCAAAGCCTTAACCTCGTCGAGAGTCTGAGCCTTAGCAGCGATAGCAGCGTCGAGAATATCAGATGTGAGCTTGATGAAGTCAGCACCGTTAGCTACGAAGTCGGTCTCGCACTTGAGAGCGATGATAGCAGCGAAATTGCCTACCTTCTTAACGAGTACGCAGCCGTTAGATGTCTCGCGGTCAGAACGCTTTGCAGCGATAGCGAGTCCGCGCTCACGGAGCAACTCCTTTGCCTTATCGAAATCACCTTCTGCCTCTGTCAGGGCCTTCTTTACGTCTGCAAGACCAGCACCTGTCATAGCGCGAAGTTTCTTGATGTCTTCAATTGAAACAGCCATTTTTCTTAAATTATTAGTTATCGATTAATTAAATGTTGATTGCGTTTTAACCTAAAAATCGGAAATTCTCCATTCCAAAATCTTGATTTACGAATTAAAGAATTTCCGATTTATATGTATTAAAGTTGCTTACTCAGCAGCCTCAGCCTCTTCCTTGCGAGCCTTGCGGGGAGCCTTGCCCTCCTTCTGCTCAGCAGCTGCCTTCTCGTCAGCCTTCTCTACCTTGCGCTCCTCAAGACCTTCTGCGATAGCACCGCAGCAAGCAGAGAGAACTACGTCGATAGAATCCTTAGCGTCGTCGTTAGCCGGGATGATGTAGTCGATGTTGCGCGGGTCAGAGTTGGTGTCGACCATAGCGAACACAGGGATACCAAGGCGGTTAGCCTCGCGCACTGCGATGTTCTCCTTCATCACGTCGATAACGAACAAAGCGCTCGGAAGGCGGGTCAAGTCAGCGATAGAACCGAGGTTCTTCTCCAGCTTAGCGCGCTGACGTGTCACCTGCAGAAGCTCACGCTTAGAGAGCTTAGAGAATGTACCGTCGTTCATGAGCTTGTCGATGTTCGCCATTTTCTTAACAGCCTTGCGGATTGTCGGGAAGTTGGTGAGCATACCGCCCGGCCAACGCTCGATAACGTAAGGCATGTTTACGCTCGCTGCCTTCTCAGCAACTACGTCCTTAGCTTGTTTTTTAGTAGCGACGAACAGGATCTTCTTGCCTGACTTTGCAATCTGCTTGAGAGCCTCAGCAGCCTCGTCAACCTTAGCTACAGTCTTGTGCAGATCGATGATATGAATACCATTGCGCTCCATGAAGATGTACGGAGCCATTGCCGGATTCCACTTACGACGGAGGTGGCCAAAGTGACAGCCTGCCTCTAACAACTGGTCAAAATTAGTTCTTGACATTTTCTTTGTTTGTTAAAATTGTTTACTTTCCTTTGAGTTGAATTGAACCAGCCCACGAGTAACGAGTATTTATCGGTCTCGCGAGTTTGGATGCTAAACGTTGTCCGGAGCATTCTAAGCCACTGCTTCAGGCAGCAGCATAGAAAGACACCAAGACAGTTTTGATATTAACGCTTGCTGAACTGGAAGCGACGGCGTGCCTTCGGCTGACCCGGCTTCTTACGCTCAACCTCACGAGCGTCGCGTGTGAGGAAGCCCTGTACCTTGAGAGTCTTCTTGTCCTCAGCGTTAACCTTAACGAGTGCGCGAGCGATAGCGAGGCGGAGAGCCTGGCTCTGACCTGTGAAGCCGCCACCGTCGAGGTTTACCTTGATGTCATATTTCTCTTCCACACCGAGCAGGAGCAGCGGCTGCTTAACAACGTACTGCAGAATTGCTGACGGGAAATACTTTGTGAGTTCTTCCTTATTGATAGTGATCTTACCTGTGCCCTCTGTGAGATATACACGAGCTACGGCACTCTTACGGCGACCAATTGCATTAATCATTTCCATGTCTTATGCTTTATTTATACTGGTTAATATCAATAGCCTTCGGCTGCTGTGCCTCATGCTTGTGCTCTGTACCGTCATAGATATAGAGGTTGTCGAGAAGACGACGACCGAGCGGACCCTTCGGGAGCATACCCTTCACAGCGTGACGGATAATCTTGTCCATACCGTCCGGACGCTTGCGGAGCTCTGCCGGAGTGTTGAAGCGCTGTCCACCAGGATAGCCAGTATAACGTGTGTAGACCTTGTCAGTTTCCTTTTTACCTGTGAAAACTGCCTTAGCAGCGTTGATGATGATAACGTTGTCACCGCAGTCTACGTGCGGAGTGAAAGTTGGCTTGTACTTTCCGCGGATGAGCTTTGCTACCTTAGAGCAGAGACGACCTACAACCTGGTCTGTGGCATCGATAACCACCCACTCCTTCTTAGCTGTTTCCTTGTTTACGGAAATAGTCTTGTAACTTAAAGTGTTCATTTTTTTAATTAAAAATATTACTACTAAAAAACATTCATTTTTTCTTGCACGAGCGATTCACTAACCACGCCGCCTGGCCTTTTCGGCAAGCGCTATTAACACCCTCATGCAGGGGACTCTAAGTGTATCCCCGAATAATCGGTCTGCAAAATTACACATTTTTTATTATATAAAAGAGACATACAGCAAGCATCGGCGAATATTTAGAATTATTTAACAAGCACAAAAGTTTCGTTTTCTCCGTTTTTTACTGTACTTTTGCAGCAGGAAGAAGTAGGTGACACTTGCAGGGGGTGCACTTGTCTCAAGTGCACCCCCTAAGGAGACAAGTGCACCTCTACTACACCCCACCCCTCTAAAATCAAAATAAAACTAACAATAACATTTTAAACCCAAAAGACTATGAACAAACAGATTAACACAGAGAAAGCGCCGGCAGCTATCGGTCCGTATTCACAGGCAGTAGAGGCTAACGGCATGGTATTCGCATCGGGCCAGTTGCCTATCGACCCTGCAACAGGTGTATTCGCAGAGGGCGGCGTAAAGGAACAGACACGCCAGTCGCTCACTAACGCAAAGCACATCCTCGAGGAAGCAGGCACCGACCTGCAGCACGTGGTTAAGACAACGGTGTTCCTCAGCGATATGGCCGACTTCGCTGCCATGAACGAGGTTTACGCCGAGTTCTTCTCTCAGCCGTTCCCGGCTCGCTCTGCAGTTGCAGTGAAGACTCTGCCGAAGAATGCTCTGGTAGAGGTGGAGTGCATCGCTGTTAAGTAAATTGCAGCGAACATTCACAGGAGAGTATCCTTAGGGGGTGCACTTGTCTCAAGTGCACCCCCTATGAACGAGACTGCTGCGCCCCCTATTGGCATCTGCGTATTCTATGTAAGAACAATCACAAACAAAATTCAGTTTGCGAAAAAAATCCACAATATCTACCAGCAGCAACATAACCTATTGGCTTTCAGCAAGACAAAGGCTGGCAGATTTCCGATTTTTCAATTAAGCTACCAGGATATCTACCAGCCCATCTGTCAGTTTTCAATTGAAAACACGCATAATCGCCGCTTTATCATATAGCGACAACCACTCCCTCGCCTTTCTTTCCGTCCATCATTATTCTTAGTCCTTTCTCGAAGCGCACCACACGCACGTGTTCTGTCTCCTCCACAGCCGGCATCGCGTCGAGCGTCGCCTTGTGGAAGCAACCATCGTTGCGGTTCTCGTCGATGGTGAAGTAGCCCACGCCGAACGACGTGAGATTCTGGAAGAAGTGCGTGCCCTGACTCGGGTCTATGCGATAGTTCTTCAGCGCTACCTCAACGATGACGCGCGCTGCCGAAATATGCGACCACTTCACAGGTATGCCCAACCAAGAGTCGCTCGAACCCCAGCGGCCCGGACCTACAAGCACGTAGTTTGTGCCGCGGTCGAGATATTCCTTGTTCAGTTTTTCTATTTCGCGTGCTATCGTCGGGTTGTCGGCAGCCGAGAATCGGTCGTCGGTCTTCACGTACACCACGTCGGTCACGTCTTCGGTCACGCCATGCCCGAGCGAGTTGTGCGAGCGCAACAGGCAGTCGGCGTCGGGTATCGCCGCGAGGTCCTCGTCGAGCATCTGCTTCTGATCGACAATGGGGCGAATCTGCAGCAGGTAGAACGAACCGGTGCGGTCGGAGTTGAGATTGCATGCAAACTCAATCTCCACGGGTCGGCGCATAGCCTCTGCACCGTAGCGCATTGACATCTGCAGCAGTTCGGGCAGCGGAAACACATTCTGCTGCAGCACTCCGGCGAACGATATCACCTTTCTGCCGCCATCGTACAGTCCATCGCGTATCACCTGGTCGTAGGGGTCGTAGGTAGAGGCGATGAAGTTGAGCGAATTGTCGCGCTCTGCCTCCTTCACCTTCAGGTCCAGAATGTTGAATCCGTCGTCCACCTTGAAGTCGTTGCCCACGTGGCGCGTGTCGAGAGCGTAGAAGCGCGTCTGTGTCTCGCGCAGCGCCGTCTCCAGTTCTGAGGTCTGCAGCACCTGGTGCGGATGGTATGGTGACACGCGCAGCGTCTGTCCGCCGTCCACAATATACTTACCCAAGCCCAGCGCGAGCGAGGCGATGCCGTCCTCTGCACGCTCGTCGCCTATGGGGTAGTAGTTGAGCGAGCGCAGCACGCCCGATATGTTCGGGTAGTAGCGTCCGTCGTACTGCTTGCCCACCACTTCCTGCAGTATCACCGCCATCTTCTCCTGGTCGATTACGTTGCTCGTAGCTGTCATGTAAGCCTTCGAATCGCGATAGTAAACCGAGGCGTAGACGCCCTTGATAGCGCACGCCAGCATCTCGAGCATGGCGTACTTGTCGTCGAGGTACGGTATCATGTACGTAGAGTAGATGCCAGCGAAGGGCTGGTAGTGGGCGTCCTCAAGCAGTGACGACGAGCGTATGGCTATCGGACTCTTCACGGCTTCGAAGAACGTGAAGAAGTCGGCTATGAGCGAGTCGGGCAGCTGCGCACGCAGGAAGTGGCGCAGTATGTCATCGTCCGAGGCGTCGCTGAGTGCAATCTGATAGAGGTTGTTCTGCTCCATGAACTGGTCGAACACGTCGGTGCAGAGCACCACGGTGCGCGGTATCTGCACCTTCGCTCCCTCCAGCGAGTTGAACTCGGGGTGCATCTTTATGATGTTGTCGAGGAACGCCAAGCCTCTGCCCTTTCCGCCGAGCGAGCCTTCGCCGATGCGTGCGAAGTGGGAGTAGGCGTCGAACTTCATGCGGTCGAACACCGCCACCACGCCGATATTCTTCATGTGGCGATACTGCACTATGGCGTCGAAGATAATCTCGCGATGGGCTGTGATATCTTTCAGTCGCTCCCACGTCACGGTCTTCAGGAACATCGACACGGGGAAGATGGCACGCGCCGAGAGCCAGCGGCTCATGTGGTTGCGCGAGATGTGGTAGAGCATCGAGTCGTCAGGAATCTTGAAGATGTTGTCCTGCAGCTCCTTCAGCGAGTGTATGCGCATTATCTCGGCTTTCGTCTTCGGGTCGCGGAAGATAAAGTCGCCGAAGCCGAGGTGTTCCTCGAGCATCTTGCGCAGGTCGAGCGACATCTTCTTAGAGTTCTTGTCGACGAAGCGGAATCCTTCAGCCTCAGCCTTGGCGCGGTTCTCCGACTCCGAGCTCTCGAGTATGAGCGGCAGATAGGGATCGTTCTGCCGTATCTCGCGCATCAGTTTCAAACCCGCCTCGCTGTCCTTCTCGCCGTGTATGGGGAAGCGCACATCGCTTATCACGCCGAGCACATTGTCCGAGTAGCGTTCGTACAGCGCCATAGCCTCCTCGTAGTTGCGCGCCAGCACCACCTTCGGTCTGCCGCGCATACGCAGCGTAGCCGAGTGACGGTTGAGCGCCTCGGTAGCGAAGCGCTTGCTCTGCGCCAGTATGTAGTTGTAGAGGTTGGGCAGTATCGAACTGTAGAAGCGTATGCTGTCCTCAACGAGCAGAATCATCTGCACGCCGCCCTCATTGATGTCGTGCTCGAGGTTCATCTTGTCCTCTATCAGCTTGATGATAGAGAGGATAAGATTGGTGTTGCCGAGCCAGCAGAACACATAGTCGAAGATGGAGAGGTCTTCGTTCTCCATGCGTTTCGTGATGCCGTGCGAGAAAGGCGTGAGCACTATGCAGTGCATGTGCGGAAACTCCGCCTTTATGTCGCGCGCCACGCTGAACGCGTCGTTGTCGGCGTTGCCCGGCATGCAGATTACGAGGTCGATGTGCATGGTGCGCAGCACCTCGCGCGCCTCCTCCGTAGTGCTCACCTGCGTGAACGTAGGCGGATAGCGCAGACCGAGCTCCACATACTCGTTGTATATTTTCTCCTCAACGCGTCCGTCGTCCTCGAGCATGAACGCGTCGTACGGGTTTGCCACGATGAGCACATTGTATATGCGACGCATCATCAGATTGACGAACGTCACGTCTTTCAGGTAGAACTTCTGATATTCCTGTGGTACCATATTCTGCTTCTTCTCTCTGTTTGTTCTTTATGCCCCGTGGGGCTGTTCTCTCTTGCCTTATTCCATGATTATTTCTTCACGCCCATGTTCCACAGCGTGAAGCTGATGGCGTCGGCTGTCTCTTCGAGTCGCTTTGCCAGCGGTTTGCCTCCGCCGTGTCCGGCGTTCACGCCGATGCTGATGAGCACCGGAGCCGTGCCGCCCTGACACTCCTGCAAGCGTGCTGCGAACTTGAACGAATGGGCTGGCACCACGCGGTCGTCGTGGTCGGCTGTGGTGACGAGCGTAGCCGGATAATGCACGCCGGGCTTCAGCGTGTGAAGCGGCGAGTAAGCCTTCAGATAGTCGAACATCTCCTTCGAATCATCAGATGTGCCGTAGTCGGGCGCCCAGTTCCAGCCGATGGTGAACTTATGATAGCGCAGCATATCCATAACGCCTACTGCGGGCAGACAGACGCGGAAGAGGTCGGGGCGCTGCGTCATGCAGGCTCCGACGAGGAGTCCGCCGTTGCTTCCGCCCTGTATGGCGAGATAGTTCTTTGAGGTGTAGCCTTTATTAATAAGGTATTCGGCTGCCGAGATGAAGTCGTCGAACACGTTCTGCTTCTGCAGCTTCGTGCCAGCCACGTGCCACTGCTCGCCATACTCACCGCCACCGCGCAACACGGCGTGAACGTATACGCCGCCGCGCTCCATAAACGGAATCATGCTCGAAAGGAAGTGGGGCTTGTACGTCACGTTGAAGCCGCCGTAGCCGTAGAGCAGCAGCGGGTTCTTGCCGTTCAGCTTCAGCCCCTTCTTGTGCGTGATGAAGAGCGGAGCGCGTGTGCCGTCCTTCGAGGTGTAGAAAAGCATCTCCGTAACGTAGTCCTGCGTGCGGAACGCGAGTTTCGGCGTAGACACAAGCGTGCTCTTCGCTGTAGCCATATCGTAGCTGTAGATGGCGCCCGGCGTGGTGTACGACGTGAACGAGTAGAAGAGTTCCTTCTGTCCGCGTGCGCCGCTCACGGATGTGGTGCCGAACGTGGGCAGCGCAATCTCGCTGAGTCGGTTGCCGTCGGTGTCGTAAACGTAAAGCTGGTTGCAGTTGTCCTTGGCATACTGCAGTATCATGCGGTTGTCTGCGGTGAACGTCACGTCCTCGAGCACGCTCTCGCCCTCGCCCACCAGCTCTTTCCAGTCGGCGTAGCCCGGGTTGCTCACGTCTGCCACCATGAGTCGGTACTTCGGTGCACCGGCGTTGGTGAGTATATACATACGGTTGCCCACGGTCTCCACAGGCGCATAGATATAGCGCGAGTCGGAGCACATCTGTATGAACTGTGCGTCTGCCTGCGTCATATCGCGCACGTAGAGATTGTTGCCGTTGTCCATGCCCGCCTCGGTGAGGTACATCACGGTCTCCTCCTTGTTCACGCTCACCTCGTAGAAGCGCAGCGGCTGCGACGGGTTCTGATAGAACAGACGGTCGTCGCTCTGCGGCGTGCCTATGCGGTGGTAGTATATCTTCTGCACGGAGTTCTTGGCTGATGTCTCCTTGCCTTTCTCGGGCGCGTCGTACGCACTGTAGTAGAAGCCGTCGCCCACCCATGTGGCTTTTGTGAACTTCGCCCACACGATGTGGTCGTCGAGTGTCTTGCCCGTCGCCACGTCCTTCACGTATATCTCCTCCCAGTCCGATCCGTTGCGCGAGATGACATACGCCATATACTTGCCGTCGTGCGAGAACGTGGTGCTCTTCAGCGCCACCGTGCCGTCGGTGCTCAGCGTGTTAGGGTCGAGCCACACGCGCCACTCGCCGAGGGGTGCGTCGTAGCGGTCCATCTGGTAGAGCACCGACTGATTCTGCAGTCCGTCGTTGCGGTAGGCGTACCACTTGCCGCCGCGCTCGAATGCCATGCCGCGTTTCTCGTAGTTCACGGTCTCCTTCAGGCGCTTCAGTATCGCCTTGCGCATGGGTATATTGTCGAGATACTTGCGGCTGACGAGGTTTTCCTCTCTCACCCACTCTGCCGTAGCTGCGCTCGTGTCGTTCTCCAACCAACGGTACGGGTCTGCCACCTTCTCTCCGAAGTACTCGTCAACGGTGTTGTCCTTCGCCGTTGCCGGATATTTCAACTGTGCCACAGCGTCGGTTGTCGACAGCAGGGCTGCTGCTGTAAGCGTTAGAATTACTGTTTTATTCATAGTCTTTGCTTTTGCTTCGGGCTTGCTGAAGATGTCTTCAACATGGTGCCCCTATTGATAGCTGTTCTATTAGGGTTTATTCTGCAAAACTACACTTTTGCGGTGAGAAAAACAAACAAATGCGCAGTTTTGCTACTAAAAAAGGCGCAACCCGTACGGTTGCGCCTTTCTTATTATTTATAGTATAAGCCTGTCCAAGGCAGCGTTTAAGCCTAACTAAGCCTTCTTAAGCCTTCCTAAGCCAAGATGCTTTAGCCGAAACTACCCTCAAGCCCTCCCCGACGGGGAGGGTTGGGAGGGGCTTTTTACTTCACGAGCTTCTGCGAACGGATGATGTTGCCGTTCTGCATCTTCACGAGGTAAACGCCTGATGTGAGAGCCTGAGCGTCGAACGATGTCGGGTTAACGAGGTACTTAACGAGTACGCCGCTTGCATCGTATACCCATGCCTTCTCTACGTTCTGGAAGTTGAACTTGCCGTCAGCTGCCTCTACCTTAGAAACGCCCTGGCTTGCAGAGTTGATAGCGTCAACTGTGCCACCAAGCATCTCCGGCTCGTCAGCCTCGCCCTGGTCGTGGATGTCAACACCTGCGCCGCGGCCCGGGTTGTCGCCAGTGATCTCTACGCCGAAGTCCATAGAGAAGCCCTTGTTGTGGAGACCTGACGGGAGGAAGTCGCCTGCGAACCATGCGTCAGAGAACACGATACGCAAACGGCTCGAACCTGGCTTTGCGTCCTCAGGAACGGTGAACTCGCAGTCTACGCCTGTTGTCTGGAACTCAGGAGTAGCTGCACGGAGCTTGCCTGCGAAGAAGAGCATCTCGCCGTTAGCCGGGTCGTCCTGAATCTTGGCTGAGTTGAACTGCTTGTCGCCGTTGAGGTCCATCCAGCCACCTGCGAAGCAGTACTTCAGACCGTCTGAGAAGTCGGCACACTTGATATTCATCTTCACCTTCTGTCCCTGCTTAACCTTGAGCACGAGAGCTGTCTGGTCGTCATACTGTGAGCCGTCAGCTACCGGGTGGTCTGTGTGGTAGTCGAGGTTCTGGTCAGCGCCAGTTGTTGTAACGTCTGTTACGTAGCGCTGCTGGCGTGCTATATCTGCGCCGTCGCAAGCCGGGTTCATCTTGCTCTCAGGATAGTCGGCAACAGGTACCTCCGGCAACGAAGCAACGTCGCCGCGTGTTACCTTAACCCACTTAACCTCTGAGTAGCTCTTCAGGTCGGTAGATGCCGAGCGTACGCCGATGTACGGCTCTGCGTTCTCCTCGAACTGGATGTCGCCGATGAATGTAGACCATGTTGTGGTGCGGCCGATTTCAGAAACCTTGCCGTTCTCGCCGTTCTTGTAGAGAATCTCGAAGTGGTCGATGTTAGCCTCGTCGTTGTAAACGAGATCCCAAGCTGCACGCTTCTGTGCCTGTGCGTCCACGTTCCAGTAGATCTTGGCAGAGAGCTGTGTCTTGTACTCGTTCTTAACCTCTACGTTGAGGTCCTTGATTGCAGCCGGTACGGCCTTAACGTCGTCGTTGATCTCGAGCTTGCCTACGTACATCTTGTAAGCGTCGTCGCTACCCTTAACACGCAGACCGATGTGCTTGATGACGTCGCTCTTAGAAACGCCGTTGAGAGCCACCTTCACCTCCTGCCAGTTAGCGCCGTTGATGTTGCCCACCGGAGTCTCTACCCATGAGCCGTCAGCCTTCTGAACGATTACGTAGAGAGAAGAAGCGTTTGAGCCTTCCTTGCCGTTCTTAACGGCGATCTTAGCGTATGGGTTGCCTGCAGACACGTTGAGGTCGGTCTTGTAGAGCACTACGTCTGTGCCTGCTGCTGTAGCCTTACCTGTGAGCAGGAGGCTGGTACCGCCGATGTACTGGTCAGCGAGCGAGAATGTAGCGTCGATATCCTTGCTAACCTCCTGTGTACCCGGCTTAACAACGAGCCAGCGGTATGTCGGAACGATGTCCTGAGTAGCCATATTGTACCAAGCGCCTGCTGTCTTCTTTCCCTTGTAAGCATAGCGGTCGCCGTTGCCGAGGCTGAAGTTAGTAGCGAACGGAAGGTTGCCGAAGATTGATGAACGCTCCGGAATCCATGTTGCCAGACCTGCGTACGACTCAAGAGGCTTCTTTGTGTCTGAAGTCTCCCAGTCGTTGCCCGTATTGCTTATAGCCGGACGCTCGAGCGGGTTGCGGTTGCCGCCTGACATCAAGCGCTCCTGCATGTACTGGTAGTTAGCCTGACGGTCGTAAGAGTCAGCACCTGTGGTGTAAGACCAGATACGGCTTGAAGCGTGCTCGCCCCAGAGACAGATGTTCATCTGCTTTGCATACTCGTCTTCGTTAAGACGGTTCCATCCGCGGTTCATGGTTACGAACCACATACCTGCGTAGATACCGTCTGTAGAACCTGTAGCGTCGATAGCCACCTTAGCCGAGCTGCTGAGCTGATAAGTGAAGTCGCCGCCCGAATAGTTGAGCATAAGGTCGTGTGTGCGACCTTCCTTGTCGCCAAGCAGCCACTTTGCCTGCGCTGTGCTTGCGATAGAGTTCGAGCTTGTGTAGATACCGCTGCGGTAGTTGTCGAAACCGTTCTCCTTTGCCTTTGCCCAAAGAGCGCGGTGAAAGTTCACGATATCTGTCTTGTTGTAGCCAGCATCCTCCCAGTTGTAGTTGATACCGTCGAAACCGAAGTACATCAAGCAGTTGATGATAGCGTCTACATACTTGAAGTTGCCATTCTCGTCCTTTTCAGTACAATACTGAATCCAGCTGCCAGCGCCGTCAGGACGGCCGCCAGTTGTGTCGAAGAACTTGATACCAGAGAACATGTTGGTACCGTTCTTGTGAGCAGCGTCGGTCCATGAAGCAGGAGCAGAGAAGAATCCGTGGTTCCAAGCACCGAAGAGGTTGGTGTAGTTCCACATTGAGAACACGTCGTAGTCGAAGTTGGTTGACGGGTGACCTACATCACCATCCTTACCCTGACCCATCGGGATGTTCATCCAAAGGTTGCGCTTCTCGTAGGTGTCCTTGATAAGACGACTTGAGCGGTCGATGATGCCCTTGTTGCGAACGTGCGAACGGATGAACGCGATGTCGCTCTGCTGAATACCTGCTGCTGCGAACTCGGCAGCGGTAGGATACTTGCGACCGTCCTGGTAAACCTGGTAGAACAGGTTGATGAGGTTCACGTCGTTGAAACCGCTGAAGTCGTAAACTGCATTTGACGTTGTGTCATCAGCAGCAACAGCGTTTACACTCGGCATAGCTGACATGAACGCAGCCATAGCAAGCGTAGACAGAAGTACTTTTTTCTTCATGCTTTGTAAATTTGTTTTAGTTAGTTAATTAGAAAATTCTTACCGTTAGTTAGTTATAATTTGATAACTCATAGATTTATCTGTTGCAAAGATAATAAAAAAAAATGGAAACCGCACTTCTTTTAATGCTTTTTTAACGTAAAGAAACTATAGAAACCACTATTACCACAGCGCGGTAACGCCTTTACAGCATTGCGGTAACAACAGTTTAGGCACGCGGTAACAACATTTCCTGTATGCGGTAAACGGTAATGCCTCAGGGGGTGCAGCTGTCCACAGCTGCACCAACCGAACTGCGAGTGTCCTCCCACAGATTGCACAGATGCACACAGAAGGTTAGGGTGCGTGCGCTGCTTGGTTGGTGCAGTGGAGACCACTGCACCCCCTGAGATTGCAAAAAGAGCATCGATTTCTTTGTCGTTACAAAGTTTCGTTGTATATTTGCAATGTAAACAATACATAGGACTATGGGCAAATACATCAATCCGTTCACCGACTGGGGCTTCAAACGACTGTTTGGACAGGAGTTCAGCAAGCCGTTGCTGATAAGTTTCCTCAACGACCTGCTCGTAGACGAGCTGCATGTCAAAGACCTCACGTTCCGCGACAAGGAACTGCTGCCGCCAACGAAAGACCAGCGCGGCATTATCTGCGATGTCTACTGCGAGACGGACACCGGCGAACGCTTTATCGTAGAGATGCAGAACCGATGGCAACCGAACTTCCTTGACCGCACCATCTGCTACACATGCCGTAGCATCCTTGACCAGGTGGACAAGGGTCGCGCAGAAAGCGAAGACGCCTACAAGTTCCTGCCTGTTTACACAATATGTTTTATGAACTACATGCCACGTACGGATGAGGTATCGAAATTCCGTACGGACATCGTATTGGCGGACAAAGACACGAAGATGCAGGTATCCAACAAGATCCGCTTTATCTACTTGGCGCTTCCGCTCTTTAAGAACAAAGCGGAGGAATGTGTTACAGATTTTGAGAAATGGATTTACGTATTGAAGCATATGGAAGCATTAAGCAGAATGCCGTTCACGGCACAAAAAGAGATATTCAAACAGCTTGAGGACTATGCCGACAGCCACCGCCTAACAAAGAAGGAATGGGAGGCGTACGAAAATAGCCTCTGGGTTGTGCGCGACAATATGGCGTGCATGGCAGCTGCTGAACGTGAGGCAAGAGAGAAAGGCCATGCGGAAGGACGCGCGGAAGGACGCGCGGAAGGACGTGCGGAAGGACGTGCGGAAGGACGTGCGGAAGGACGTGCGGAAGGACGCGCTGAAGGACGTGCGGAAGAAAAGAAAGCCATTGCAAGAAATCTTCTTGCAATGGGATTAACCATAGAGCAGGTCGCTCAAGGCTCAGGCTTGCCGATAGAAGAAGTAAAGAGCTTACAATAACCTTTAGGGGTGCAGCTGTCTCAGCTGCACCAACCGAACTGCGAGTGTCCTCCCACAGATGCACACAGCTGGAAGATAGGCTGGAAGATAACCTCATTTTTTAGGAATCTTCCAGCCTTTATCTTTCTGACATGCAGCACGTTGCACGCCGGCTGGAAGATATGGTAGATATTTTCGTCTACTCGATTTTATTTATAGCCTTGCAGCGCCTTATACAACCCATTCTATCCAGTTCTCGGGAGTCACCACAGCCTTTTCCTTCACATCATACGCCGTTAGGAACGAAGAAGGAAATTGAGTATTGGCACGACGTGGATTCCACTTCATCTCGAAAATACTAAACTGTCCGTCACACTCCTCCACATAGTCTATTTCTTGCTGCTGGGTGGTTCGCCAGAAATAACTATTGACGTAACGACCCGAATAGTGATTGCGCTTTATACGCTCGCTGATAATGAAATTCTCCCATAGCGCACCTGCATCCTGACGAAGCGAGAGAGGTGCAAAGTTCTGGAGAATAGCGTTGCGTATGCCATTATCAAAGAAGTAGAATTTCTTGCTCTTCTTCAATTCAGTACGCAAATTGCGATTGAAACCATTAAGACGGAACACTATGTAGCATTTCTCCAAAAGGTCTATATACTTCTCTATAGTCTTATTGTCTGTACCAACGGTCTGCGCAAGTTCGTTGTACGACACTTCACTGCACACCTGCAAGGCAAGAGCAGTAAGCAACTTGCCGAGCAGAACGGGACGGCGTACGCTCTCGAGCGTCAACAAGTCTTTATATAGATAATTGCCAGCGAGGTTCATAAGCAGTTCTTTTGCATCGTCGGCATGGTTCAATATATCGGGATAAGAGCCGTAGACGAGGCGCTGCTCAAGGGTCTGCTTCACACCGAGAAGACCATTACTTGCCATCAACTCGGCAGTGGAAATTGGATAAAGATGATACTCATACTTACGACCAGTAAGCGGCTCATTCAGCTTGTCTTGCAATTCAAAAGAAGAAGAACCTGTCACAAGCAACTGTACTTCTGGGAAGTTGTCGGTAATTAGTTTCAATGTCATACCTATATTCTCCACTCGCTGCGCCTCATCAATAACAACTATACGATTGTCGGCTATAAGAAGTCGTAGCTCTGCAGTGTTTATATTGCTAAGCATATTCCTCACCTCGGGCTCATCACAATTAAGTTGCAATGCCTTATAGTCTTGTTTTTCAAGAATAAGCTTGAACAACGTACTCTTGCCTACTTGACGCGCTCCTATCACGATAATTGCCTTTCCTGCAAACAAACGCGATTCAATTGTCTTCTGCAATAGTCTTGATATCATAACATTAATATTATATTACACTTGCAAAGATACACAAAAAAAATGCTCTAATCCCAAAAGTTATATAGAAATTTGGGATTGTAATCCTAAAAATCATATATAAATTTGGGATTAGATCCAATTTAAGACAAAAAAGGCAGGGCCCCGAAATCGGAGTCCTGCCCATTATTATATATACAAATCTAAACGTGCGGATTAGAAGTTAGAAGCTCCGTTATCCCACCAGAGGTGCTGACCCTGAGTATCCGAAGCACCCTCGCCGAGTGCTGGGAGGCCAGTCTCCTCAATATCAGCCTTAGTCTGAGGATCGTCAGAAGCCCAAGGAATACGACGCATGATGTTCTCCTTTGTCTGTACCCAAGGATCGCCAGCGCCGATTGTGCCATCGCTATCAGCAACACCGAGAATCGGGAAGAGCTTAGGATAGCCTACACGACGAAGGTCAACCCATGACTCGTAGCTGTACGGGAAAGAAGCGATGTACTTCTGAGTGATGATCTTCTCGAGCTTAACCTCAGGAGAGTCGCCCTCGTTCCACTTAACGCCGATCTTTGTTACGCTCGGCATATCAGGTGTAAGACCCTGCGGGTCAACGTACGGGATGTGCTTCGGAGCCTCAACGTTGAGGTATTCGTCAACCAGCTGGTTGTACTTGTTGCCCGTGAACGAACGGCTCTCGAGAGAAGCGTAGCGGATGCCCTGCTCGTAGAACTGCTTAGCTGTACCGCCCATGTTCCAACCGCGGAGAGCGCCCTCAGCGAGGAGGAAGTAAACCTCAGAACACTTCATGAGGAAGAGAGGAGCCTGAGTCTGAGCCAAGTAAGCCTTGTCGAGCATAGAGTAGCCACAGTACGGGTTGTTGGCTGCTGCCTGACCTTCACCAGGAGCTACACCGTCACGCATACCTACGTATACAGAGTTCGCCGGTGTGGTAGCAGGGCAAGAAGAACCCTCTACAGCCTGCGGAGACTTAGCAAGACCTACGCTGTTCTTTGTGAAGAGATACTTCATGTACGGGTGGTCGAGGTTCTCGAGCAAGTTAAGGAAAGAAGCACCCATAACGGCATCGCTCCAGCCTGTGATTTCAACCAGCGGGTGGTCCTTGCCAGAGAATGCCGGATAGATGGCAACCTCATTGTCAACGTCGGTGATGACACCATCGCGAACAGCTTCCTCTGCCCAAGTCTTAGCTGTCTCAGGCTCGATGCCGCTCATGTGGATAGCCATGCGGAGCTTGAGCGAGTTGGCGAAGCGGATCCACGGCTCCATATCCTCCCAAGTCTTTGAATACGGATCGTTTACTATTGTAAGGTAGCTGTACATCACGTTAGCCAGCTCCTGCTTGTAAGCCTCAGAACGGTTGTCCTTATAGTACTTCAGACATGCAACAGCGTCATCGAGGTTCTTCTTAACACCATAGTAGATAGTACGTACGTCGTTATACTTGAACGGCGACTTGTCGCGCAGAGTCTTGAACTCCTCATAAGGCATCGGACCGAAGAGGTCGGCGTTCTCGATAGCCGAGTAGTTGAAGAGTGTGAGGAAGATAGCCTTCAACTCAGGTACTGAGTCGATCTTCTCTGTGTTCAACAACGGAGCGATGTAGAGCTTAGCTGAAGAGAAACCGCTGCCAGGACCACCGATAGAACCCTTACACATGTCGTATGTAGAACGCAATGTGAAGTTAGAGTACGGGAAGTCGTAGTGAGGTACACAGAAGTACTGTACGTAGTTGTCAGGACCGAGCGAATAGCAGAACTGGTAAGCGTGTGCCACAGGAGCACCACCGTCCTTACCGCCACGGATACCATAAACACCAGTCTGAGCAGTACGTATGTTATCGTCAAGTGCCATGATAGCCTCTGCAACACCCTCGTCAGAAATCACCTTCTTGTAGTCGATGACATCTGCTTTACCCGAGCTGACCACTGGAGGCACGATGGTCTGGTTTGCGTTGAACTCGTCACCCGGGGTGTCGTAGTCGAGACACGACTGCATACCGAAGGCAGAGAGCGCAAGCGCAGCGTAAACAAATATCTTTGAATTTTTCATAATTCTGTTTTACTTTTTTGAATTGGTTTAGAAGTTTACATTCAATGAGAAGCCGAACGAACGTGACGACGGCATATTGAATACCTCGAATGCGCCGAGACCAGTGCCTGTAGAGAGCGATACGTCTGGGTCAACCGGAGCGTCCTTGTAGAGGAAGAACAAGTTGCGAGCGATGAACGAGAGGTTCAGGTTCTTGTTCTGACCGAAGAGGTTGCGGAAGGTATAACCAAGAGAGAGCTCACGCAGACGGAAGTTGGTACCGCTGTAGAGGTAGCGCTCGATGTCCTGAGGAGTTACACCACCAACTGAGTTGTAGTAAGACTCGATAGGAACGATACGGCCCGAACCATCGTCAAGACGGATACCGAGGATGTTGTTGCCATAGACAGCGTCAGCGTAGATGTTGTTCTTCTCAGCATAGAGGCGAGCGTCAGCTGTGCGCTGTGACAAGCCAGCACCGTCGAGGAACGACTCTGTCATAGAGAGCACCTTGCCGCCGATACGACCGTTGATGAGGAATGAGAGAGAGAGGTCCTTCCATGTGAATGTGTTAGACCAACCCATCTGCCACTTAGCGTTCTGGTTGCCTACATACTTGCCGAATGTCTTGCTCGACTCTGTCTCCATTGACAAACCACCCTTAGCGTTAAGAACGTAGTGGCCTTCAGCGTCGCGCTTGATGTCTGTTACGTACATGTCGCCCATTGCGCCGCCTTCCTTGTAGAGCACCTGCACACCGCCTACGTATGTAGCGATGACATTCTCCTTGCCGGTCTCCTCGTCGTAAGCTGTACGGAGGATTTTGTTGTCGTTGTAAGAGAGGTTGTAAGATGTCTTCCAACGGAGCTGACCGAACTTGAAGTCGTAGCCTACAGTAGCCTCAATACCCTGGTTGCGAATCTTGGCAGAGTTCATTGGGATAGACTTGCCAGAAGCGTTGGTACCAACGAGGTAGAGGTTAGACATAGTAGAGTTGTAGTATGTCAAGTCGAAGCTCAAGCGGTTGTTGAGGAACAATGCCTCGATACCAGTCTCGAAAGAAGCTGTCTTCTCAGGACGCGGATTCTTGAAAGTAGCCCATGAAGACGGAACCAATGCACCTGTCTCGAAGTTGCGTGTAGCACCAGCGTAAACGATACCTGGGATAGAGTTACCTACCTCTGAGTAAGAAGCACGGTACTTCAAGTAGTTGAACCACTCTGGCAGCTGAACGAGATTGCTTACGATAGCGTTCGCACCGAAGCCGAAGTAGCCGTAATCCTCAGGCGTACCACGGTCCTTGAACTGACGGAAGGCACGGTACCAGTCGCGACGGTATGAACCATCCAAGTAAACTGTCTCCTTCCAACCAATCTGGCCTGTTACAACAGCACCCTTGTTCCAGTCAGAGCTCTGGCTCGGAGATGTAGCGCCCGGGCCACCGGCTGCTGTAGAGAAGTAGTTAGCCATTGTAGAGATGTGCTCACGGTCACCATAGTAGTATGTAGCTGTTACGTCATTGCCATGACCGAACGACTTACGGATATGACCTACGTAACCTGCTGTTGCAGATACGTCCCAATCACCGAATGTCTTGTTGTAGTTAAGCATGAAGTCGGTGTAGAGGTCGGTTGTCTTAGAGTAGCTCCACCAGTAGCGACCCAGGTCTTCCATAGAAGCAGGGAGCCATGTTGTAGCGTAACGCTTCGACTCGCTCTCATACTTTGTGAAGTCCATACCCAAACGAGCCTGGAATGAGAGGCCGTCGTAGATGTCGAGCGAACCGGTGATGTTACCGAAGAAACGGTCTTCCTTAGCTACGCTTGAGTTCTGGTTAACAAGCCAGTACGGGTTGTTCTGGCCCTGAGCTGAGTAAGCCCAGTTCTGCATCGGCTGACCGGTTACAGTGCCCTGCTCCTTAACCTTTGTATAGTTGCTACCCTCACGCTTGAAGTATGTCTGCAAGCCTGTGAGCCAAGAAGCGTTGTCAACGCGGTAGTTGTTGCGATAGTAGCCGAGATCGATATTACGCGGCATCATGTACAAGTGGTAGATCGGGTTCATTGTGATACCACCACCAGGACGGTTCTTTGTCTTTGTCTGGATGTAGTTCATCGACACGTCGATAGAAGCGCGGTCATAGAACTTGAAGCTCTGACGGAAAGAGAAAGTGTGACGGTTGTATGAGTTGTTGTCAATCATACCGTTAGCGTGAGAGTTACCATAAGAGAAGTAGCTGCTCATCTTGTCTGTACCACCTGAGAGGGCGATAGAGTTGTTGGTTGTCACACCGGTCTTGAAGAAGTCGGCAACGTCGTCCTTTGCACTGTTGCGCAAGTGTACGTCGTTCATTGTCTCGCCAAAGTGCTCGCCGTACATCGGAGTCTGGATGATAAGCTGGTCGTTATTACGAGCAGATACCTTATCGCCCCAGCTGCTGATGCTCATAGTGTGAGCGTTCTCGTCGATAGCAGCACCGTAAACGTTCTGAATTTTCGGAGTTGTGAGCGGAGTGTCGAATGTAACGTTAGAAGAGAAGTTAACGCTTACCTTACCCTCGCGACCCTTCTTTGTGGTGATCATGAGGACACCGTTGGCAGCCTCAGAACCGTAAAGAGCGGCAGCGTTGGCACCCTTCAGCACGTTGATCGACTCGATATCGTCAGGGTTGATCATTGAGAGAGCGTCGCTACCCTCAGATACGCCTGTTGTAAGCATGTTTGCACCTGAACCTACCTGACCGCGCTGTGAGTTGTTCATAGGAACACCATCGACAACGATAAGCGGAGTAGAAGAACCGAGGATTGACTTGTTACCACGGAGGATGATCTTAGAAGCACCACCTGCACCACCTGCTGACGGTGTGATGGTTACACCAGATACCTTACCCTCGAGAGAGTTGGCAACGTTCGGGTCCTGTACACGGTTGAGGTCAGAAGCCTTAACCTGCTGTGTAGAGTAAGTAAGTGACGACTCCTTACGCTTGATACCCATGGCGGTAACTACGACCTCCTTGAGCACAGAGCTTTCGTCTTTCATGGTAACGTCAACGTTGGCACGACCGCCTACCTTTACCTCCTGCGGAGTGTAGCCGATATAAGAGAACACCAAGACAGCGTTCTTGTCCTTAACGTCGATTCGATAGTTACCGTCGATGTCTGTAACTACACCAAGACCAGTGGCACCCTTCACTACGACGCTAACGCCGATGAGCGGTTCGCCAGTACCATCCTTAACAGTACCCTGAACGACAGCGCCCTGAGTCTGTGTCAAAGCATTAGGAGCTGCGTTGCCATTAGCCGAAGCATACTGCATAGGCAGACCTGCTGCGAGTATCGCAAAGGCGGCTTTCAGCACCATGTTGCCTTTCTCGTTTGATTTGTTGTTCATTGTTTGTTTTTTATTAAATGAATATAGTTGGAACCGGCAGGGCGGCGTCACCGCCCGCCGGTTCGCTATTCTTTGTTGTTACTTCTTGATTACGTTGAGAGCCTTGAACGGCTTGCCGTCCTTGAGCACCTGTACGATGTACATGCCCTTGCCACCCTGAACAGCTACGTTCACTGTCTCGCCGGCATCAGCACGGAAGTCGTTGCTCTGGAGCACCGCACCTGCTGCGCTTACGATGTTGATAGTGTAGAAGCCGCCCTCAGAGAAGCGGAGGTTTACGCTCTCTACGAACGGGTTAGGATAAACAGAGAAGCCTGCTGCGTCCTTAACGTCGTTGATTGCGTCAACACCTGTGATAACGAGTACGTTCTCAAGTGCCTTCTCAGACTCGCCCCAGAAGTTGGTGAGCTTAACGCCTGCCTCATACTCGCCCGGACGAGCGAATGTCACAACGGCAGCCTTGTCGTCCTCAGAAGAGATGCGACCACCGTTGAGCTGCCATGTGTGTGAAGTCTTAACCTCGAGTGTACCATCGATGCCAGGATAGCCTGTTACCTCGTTGTTTGCACCTACTGTCTTGTAAGATGCTGTAGAAGTATTCTCACCGCCAGAGTCGTTCATCACAACCATTCTTGCCTTGTACTGAGCACCTGCCTTACCAAGGTTAACGAATGTAGAGTCGCTCTTATCCATCTCCTCGAAGGTGTAGTAGCCCATGAGTCCCTCAGGAATCTCGTTAGCTGCATAGCCCTGCATTGCGCGAACTACCTCAGCATCAGTAAGAGGCTTGTTCCAAACCTGAACCTCGTCGATAGTTGCGTTCAGACCTGCCTTGTAAACACCGCCACCACCGATGAACACGTTAGCGTGCTCAGAGGTATTGATACGAGAGTCAGAGCTGTTCTCACGGAGGTTAGATGCAGCAAAGTTGTTAGGACCTGCTACGCACTTGCCGTTGAAGTAGATCTTCTGCTGCTTGTCAGAGCCCTGAGTAACAACGATGTGGTTCCAAACACCCGGGTTGAGTGCGTAACCTGTAGACATCATCGATTCTCTCGGGTTGTCGTGTGCTTCCCAGCCGAAGGTGTTGAACGATACCTCGTTTGCAAGGTGGTTGCTGTTGCAGCCGTGCTCGCCAGCGTTGATCTGCGGACGAATCTGTACCCAGAGGTCACCCCAGTTGTTGTGCGGCCACTTGTCTGAGATAGTGTTCTTCTGGATGAGGTTTGTACCCTGCTTGTCGTGAGCATAGTTGTCTACCTTAACCCAAAGAGCGTAAGAGTAAGCCATGCTTGTGTTATTGCCGCCGTCGAGTGTTACCTCTGCCGGGATCAAGAGCATGTTCGGGTCCTTAACAACAAGACCGCGAGACACCTTACCCTCGCCGTCGCGTGATGTGTAGCTGAGCTTGATCTCCTCGTTTGTCTCAGCTGTCTGCTTGTCAGCAGTTACAGTCTCTACAACCGGCACAGCACCTGTCTTCTCCGGAGAGATGATAACCTTGCCGCGGAATATCTCTGTTGCACCCTTATCGTTAACAACCTCGAGGTCGTAAACGCCAACCTCTGCTACAGAAGTTGTGAACTCGTTGCAATTTGAGTACTTCTCGCCTACCTGAGCACCCGTCTGTGCATTGAGCAGACGGAACGACTGAGCGTTCGGTGCGAACTGATCCTCGTAGTAAACCTTGAACTGCTCGTTCGGCTTGATAACCTGGCGGTCGATAGCTACCTCTGTAGACGGTGTGTCGTACTCAACCTTCTGGTATTCGCTCCAAGAGATTTCGCTCTTCTGCAATCCGTCAGGAGAAACGGCGCGTACACCGAAGCGGCAGTCGCGTGTTGCGTCAGCTACATTGGGATTATCGATTACCATCGGAGCGTCGACTACGTAAGCTGCCCATGATGTTGTAGCTGTGAGGTACTGCTCCTTCTCGCCCTTCTGCTGGAACCAGATCTCGTAGTACCATGTGTCTACCTCGTCGTTGTATGTCTTCTCGCCGCCAGTCTCTTCCTTAGCAGCGTAGCGGATCTTGAAGTCGCAAGTCTTGTCCTTACCGCGGAGAACATCAATCTTCTTGATCTTCGGAGCAACCGGAGCGAACTTTTGCTGTGGGTTGCGAACTGCGAGCTCACCAACGAGCATGTTGTAGTCCTTAGCTGTATTGTCGAGACGGATACCAATCATTGCGATCTCGTCGCCCGACTTCAGACCGAGCTTGTCGAGAGTAGTGGTGAATGTTGTCCACTGACCGAACTTCTCAGCTGCAGGAATGTCAATCTCCTTGTACTCTGTGAGCTTGCCCTTGAGAGCTACGAACAACTTAGCGTGTGTGTCGAGCTCGTTGCTCATCTTATATGTAAGAGAGATGTTGTATGAAGGCTCTGTCTTGAGCAAGGTCTTGAAGAGCTTTACACGAGATGTTGTTGTCTGACCCTTCAGGCGGAGGCAAGAGCCACCCCAGTAAGCGTCGTCCCATGTAAGTTCTGCCTGAGCGAGGTCGGCGCTCTTTGCGCTCTCGTTGCCGTCAACGATCCACCAACGCCATGTAGGCATGTAGTCCTGAGTAGCAATGTTGTGCCACTTGTGGTTGAACGTTACCTCACCCTCGTTCTTGAATGTAAGACCGTTACCAAGGTTGAAGCGTGTTACGAACGGCACCTGCTGGATAGTAGACTTAGCTGTTACGTAGCTTGCTACACCGTGGAACTTGCCCTTCAGGCTACCATTGGCGAGTGTTACGACGTCGTACCTTCCGAGGATGTCAGGAGTGTTAGCCGGGTTGCGGTTGCCACCGCTGAACACCATCTCCTGCTTGTCGAGGTAAGCCTGCTGGATAGCCACGTCAGATGTACCGTAGTCGGTAGCGCTCTGGTGGATAAGACCCTGTGAGTGAGCACCCCAGAAACCTACTGAAGCCTCTGCGTCGTTGAGGTCGTTCCAGTTGGCATTGCTTGCGTGGAGCGAACGACCCTGAATATCGAAGCCCTTGTAGTAGTCGTACGGGTCGCGGCCCATGCTCTTTGCATATTCTGCAGACTTCTTGAGTGTACCGTTACCAGTGTTGTAGTTAGAGAACATCATGTCGGTAACGACGTTGTCCTTATCGCCGAACTGAGCCTTGTTGTGAGCACCAAGACCAGAGTCGAATGTGATGGCACCGTAGTCGTTGGTACCGTCATACCAGTGGAGCTGGAACTTCCAACCGATCTTCTCTGCCTCCTTATGGCACGCAGCGAAGAAGCCCTGGATCTGCTTCATTGTAGCAGCATTAGAGCTGAACTCAGAGTTCACACCAACGCCGTCGATGCCGTAATACTTGAGAATCTTAACGAAGCGTTCTACGTTTGCATATGTGCCGTCAGAGTTTTTCTTTGTCAGCTCGCCGAAGGTCTTGCCCCAACCGCTTGATGCAGAAACGCTTACACTTGCAGACCAAGGAATTGAAGCGACGCAACCTACCGCTACACCATTCTTGTGAGCTACGTCAGACAGACCACCAGTTACGCGGAACCAAGGTGCTGTCCAGTTGCCGTGGATGTTAAGGTATGACCACATTGAGAAGTTGTCGCCCTCGAAGCAGTAGCGCGGAAGAGCCTTCCAAGAAGAAGTTGGATCGTCGAGCGGAGTCCAAAGACACATCTTACGACCGGGCTTAGCCTGCTTGCTAACCTCTGCCTGATAGTCGTCAGCCTCAGCGATGCGCGGCAATGGGCGAACGCGTGAGATGTAGAACTGGTCGTCCATTTCGCTCACCTCGCGTGGAGGTGTGCCAGCTTCCCAGTTCCAGATGTTCTCGAGAAGGTACTTGTCACCCTGGTCCTGGATGTCTAACGGATGAGTCGGAGTACGCTGAGCGTAACCGAACACGCAGCCACACAGAAGCATGGATGCGAGGAGTGTTGTCTTTTTGTTGTTCATTTAGATATTGTTTTGTTGATTAGGTATTTAGAAGCGCAAAATTGACGAGTATACAAGTATGCTATGTTTTTATACAAGTGGACGAGTGGACGAGCAAACGAGCTTTTGCACACCTATATGTAATATAAGGTATATAATCAGCTTGTCTGCTTGTCAACTCGTTCACTCGTCTATATATTTACTCGTTTACTCGTCAACTTATAGATTTATTTTACTTACGAATAAGTTTCACAGTGCGAACGGTCTTGCCGTCCTTCTTCACATTAAGCACGTAGATGCCTGCCTTAGCAAGGTGTACGTTAACCACGTTGCCAGCGTTGAGCTGAGCAGCCTTGCGAGCAACCTGCTCACCAGCTGTTGTGTAAACGCTAACCTCGTATGCACCAGCCTCAGCGAACTCTACTATTGCGTCCTCGCCTACTGTGTAAGCCTTCATCTCTGCGCCCTCTACAGCGTCAACGCCAGTAGGATAAGCCACCTTGATTACAGAGAATGTCTTCTCTGCCTTACCAAGAGCGTTAGAGAGTGTAAGAGTTACGTCGTAGTCGCCACCTGTGCGGAACGAAACGTTTGCAGAACCTTCCTCACCGTTACCAGTAATGTCAGCGAATGTAGCGTTCTTTGAAGTCCATGACGGCTTGGTCTCTACCTTGTATGTCTCGCCAGATACGAACGGAGAGCCTGCGATGTAAGTCGGCTCAATCCACTGGAGAGTAGCCTGACCCTCGCTGCCACCTGCAACCATATCCTGCATACCTGCCTTTGTGCCAGCAAGTGAACCTGCAGCTGAGAAGTAGTTGTCAGTAGCCTTCTTTTCGAAGTCCCAGAATGCCTTCACGCCCTCAGGGAGGTTATTAGCGTTGAGGTCGCCCATAGCAACCTTAGCGTCTGCTGCTGTGACTGCCTTGTCCCAAACTACTACGTTGTCGATAACACCGTCAATACCGTAACGTGAGAAGAGCGGGCCACCGATGCAGAGGTACATACCGTTTGTGATGCCATAGATATCGTTCTCATAGTCTGGTTCTGTTGTCTTTGTGGGTCCACCGGTACGATCCCATGAAGTAACGGTCTGCTTAACACCGTTCACGAAGAGGTCGCTACGGAAGTTACCGCCATCGTTATAATCAAAGGCCATTGTTATGTGTACCCAGTTGCCTACAGGCAGCTTAGTGTTAGCATACTTATAGTGAAGCTCCTTGTTAGAAGTAGCGTCTGTACCACGGAAGTTGTAGTGATCGATGCTACCATCTGCGCCGATACCAGACCAGTTCCAACCCCAGTCTGTCTTAGGCCAACCATCCTGCTTGTTGTAAACATTGAAGAGAGTTGTAGGATCGCCCGACTTGAGGCTGTTGATCTTCAACCAGAATGAGATAGAGTAAGACTTCTTGCCTACGAGACCGAGGTCTGAAGCAGCAATACCGAAGCGCTTCTCCTTAAGGTCGAGGCCCTGTGAACCTGCACCGTCAGCGTGACGACCTGTGTAAGCCATCTTAACGCTCTCGTCAGTCTTGATAGAAACTTCCTCATCGCTACCGTTAGCTGTGAGAGTGTAGATCTCAGGCAGAGCACCTGTGCCCTCGCCAGTGATCTGGATGTAAGATGCGAATGTACGTGTGGTCTGCTTAGCAGCACCATCCTCACCATACTCGTTGCCAGTAACCTTGAGGTCGTAGCTACCGACGTCAGCAAGCGATACAGTCCAAGAGTTGCCTTCGCCGCTCTTAACAACTTCGCCGTCCTTAACGATCTCCCACTTAGCAGCCGGGTGCTCAGGGTCGATGTAGCTGAGTGTGAACTCCTCGTTCGGCTTGATAGTCTTCTTGTTGCTCTGAATATCGTCATTGTAAACGTATGTAGCAGGCTCCATGTAGTTGCTCCAAGCGATCTCAGACTCTGTCTTGTGGTCGAGAGCTACAGCAGAAACACCGAGGCGTACCTTAGCGTTTGCCTTAGTAGTCGGGATTGAGTAGTAGAGACCAGCCCAAGAAGTTGTTGTACCCATGAGCATCGGCTCCTTGCCCTCCTCCTGAGCGTAGAGACGGAAGTGAGATGTCTTAACGTCGAGGTTGTAGCACGGCTCGCCAGCTGCCTTGTTGTTAGGCATGTTGAAGATGATCTTAGCGTCCATACCAGCCTTGCTGTTGTAGAGCATCTTGGTGTTAGCAGCGTCGATAACCGGAGTAGCCGGTGTAGCGTAGTTGCCACGAACGATAGAGAACTCGCCGAGCATGAGGTCGACGTTCTTAGCGTTCTTGAAATTGAGAGCTACGAGAGCAAGAGTCTTGCCGTCGAAGTCAGAACCTACTGTGAATGTCTGCTTAACCCAGTCGTTAACGTCAGCTACGCGCTCTGCCTTGCAGAGGTTGTAAGCCACGCCCTTGTCTTCGCTGCCCTCTGCAGAGAGAACGAGGTCGAGGTCGGTAGCACCTTCGTTGAGCTTATAGCGAACAGTGATAACGTCGCCCTTCTTCAAAGCATACTTTGTCTTGAAGAGGTGGAGATACTCGTTAGCTGTTGTACCGAAGATCTTGAGTGTAGAACCTCCGAAGTAAGCGTCGTCCCATACGAACTGAGCGTCGAGGCCCTCAGCCGGAACGTCAGCTGCTGTACGTCCGAGGAGCTTGTTAGCGAACCAGAAGTGCCATGTCGGCAGGTAGTCCTGCATACCTACGTTGTACCAAGGTGTGCTGGTCTTGCGCTCGCCGTTAAGGTTGAAGAACTTACCGTTACCGAGGTTGAAGTAAGTGATGAACGGCTCCTCAGCGAGATCCCAGCTCAGCGGTGAACGTGCTGTCATGAATGCAGCCATACCGTGCCAAGTCGGGTTGTATGCTGTGTACTGATGCTTGTCAACAATAGACGGAGTGATAACCGGGTTGCGGTTGCCGCCACCGAAGTAGCACTCTGTACGACGGAGGTAAGCGAACTGCTTCATCTCGTCAGACGAACCGAGCTCTGCGCGGCTCTCCCAGAACATGTTGTATGAGTGAGCACCCCAAAGACCGATAGAAACGCGCTGATCAGGCAGCAACGACCATGATGTACCACGAGGCTCGCCACCCTGCATATTCACACCGCAGTAGATATCGAGCGGATCGCGACCGAGCTGCTCTGCGAATGTTACAGAAGGACCGAGCTGACCACGGTTCCAGTTGTAGTTGAAGAAGAGTGATGTACGTACGTTGTCCTTGTCACCGAATGTCTCCTTGTTATGGTTGCTGAGACCACCGTCGAATGTAACCTGACCGTAGTCGTTTGTACCGTCATACCAGAAGTTCTCGAATACCGGGTTAACCGGCTTCATCTTCTTAACGAGAGCTGCGTGGAATGTGCGTACCGGCTTCACTACAGAACCACCGTTGTAGAACTCTGAGTTGTAGCCCATACCGTCGATACCATAGTACTGGAAGAACTTTGAAGCCTTGTCTACGTCCATAGAGCCGATACCCTTAAGACATGCCGACCAGCTTGCGCTAAGACTTGCGTTAGGAATAGAAGCAACACCTGAAACACCTACACCGTTCTTGTGAGCGATATCGAGGAAAGCAGCCGGAATACGTCCGAGAGGTGCAGTCCAGTCGCCCCAGTGTGTAACGTACGACCACATAGAGAATACCTCTGAGTCGAATACGCCGTTAGGAAGTGCGTTGAAGTCGGGGTTGTTTACCGGAATCCAAGCGATGAGCTTCTTATCGTTCTTTGCATTGAGATCAAGACGCACCTGTGTAGCCTCGTTGCGGAAACGAGCACGTGGCTTTACACGTGAGATGTAGAAGTTGTCGTCTGCTGTTATCTGGCTGCCAGGAGTCCAACCCTGGATAAGGGTGTGGAAGTTTTCGCTGCCAATGTTCTTACCAGCTTCTACATAACCTTCACGCATCTGCTGTGCGTTAGCGCTCATCACAGAAAGTACAAGACCTGCTGCGAGAGTCAAAGTTTTGCGGGAAAAATTTGCCATAAAGATTTGTATTTAGTAAATTGATTCAGTTTTTCTTGAACGAATGTATGTCTGTAAAAAGTTAGAGAATGGAGAGTATGGTTAGTACGCTTCCATTTGTTCTGCAAAAATACGCATTTTTTGTGAAAAAGATATAAATCAGATATTTCGTTTTTATTATATTAACATCTTTAACATTTCGGGCAAGGGGTGCAGTTGTCTCTCAAGGGGGTGCAGTTCTTGCAGGGGGTGCACTTGAGACAAGTGCACCCCCTAAGCGAGAGTGAAGTCGAGCTGTTTCTTTTCGAGGTTGGCGCTTGCCACCTTGATGCGTACCGGGTCGCCGAGCTGATACTTGTTGTGATGGCGGCGGCCCACAAGACAGTAGTTGCGCTCGTCGAAGTCGTAGTAGTCGTCGTCGAGGTCGCGCATCGGCACAAGACCCTCGCAGTGGTTCTCGTCAATCTCGCAGTAGATGCCGTACGACTGTATGCCCGAGATATGCGCGTCGTAAACGTTGCCCACACGTTCAGACATAAACTCCACAGCCTTATACTTTATAGAGTCGCGCTCGGCGTTGGCAGCAATCTGCTCCATCTCCGACGAGTGCTCGCAAAGCTCCTCGTAGTGCTCCTTGTTGGCAGAGCGTCCGCCCTGCTGGTAGCGTGTGATGAGTCGATGAACCATCGTGTCGGGATAGCGGCGGATAGGCGATGTGAAGTGAGTGTAGTAGTCGAACGCCAGTCCGAAGTGACCGATATTGTGTATAGAATACTTCGCCTTCATCATGGCGCGCAGCGCCACGGTCTGTATGAGGTTCTGCTCGCGCTTACCCTCGCACGCCGACATGAGCGTGTTGAGCGACTTGGCGAGTGCGCCCTTCGTGCCGTCGGTCTTCATCTTGTAGCCGAACTTCACCACGAACTCGCGCAGCGTCTCGAGCTTTGTCGGGTCGGGGTTGTCGTGCACACGATAAGGCAGCGTCTTCGGCTTCTTGCCCTTCGCCACCTTGCCTACCGATTCAGCCACGGTGCGGTTGGCGAGGAGCATGAACTCCTCGATAAGTTTGTTGGCATCCTTTGAGCGCTTGAAGTAGCAGCGCACAGGCTTGCCCTTCTCGTCTACGTCGAAGTGCAGCTCTTCGCGGTCGAACTTCACGGCGCCGTTCTTGAAGCGTGCAGCGCGCAGCTTCTTAGCCAGTCGGTCGAGCATGATGAGCGCATCTGCGTTCTCACCCTTGTATCCGCCCTTAGGCGCTGCAGGTGCCGGTTCACCCGTGCCGTCTACCACGCCGTTCTGCTCGAGCAGCTCCTGCACCTCCTCGTATGCGTAGCGGCGGTTCGACTTGATGACGGTGTGCACGATGCGGTACGCCTTCACGTTAGCCTCCTCGTCGAGGTTGAATATTACTGAGAACGCTAACTTCTCCTCGTCGGGTCGGAGCGAGCAGATGAAGTTGCAGAGACGTTCGGGCAGCATCGGTATGGTGCGGTCGACGAGGTAGATGCTCGTAGCGCGCTTCACCGCCTCCTTGTCAATCACGGATCCTTCTGTGACGTAGTGCGACACGTCGGCGATGTGAACGCCCACCTCCCAAAGTCCGTCCTTGAGCTGTCGGATAGAGAGCGCGTCGTCGAAGTCCTTTGCATCCTTCGGGTCGATGGTGCAGGTGAAGACGTCGCGGAAGTCCTCGCGCTCGGCGTAGTCCTCCGGCGTTATCTCTGCCGAAATCTTCTCGGCAGCCTCCTCCACGTTCTTCGGATACTTATACGGCAAGCCATACTGTGCGAGGATGGTGTTCATCTCCACGTCGTTGTCGCCAGCCTTTCCGAGCACGTCCACCACTTCGCCAATCATGTTGCGGTGGTCCTGGTCGGGCCACTCGACGATGCGCACCACGGCGTTGTCACCGTCCTTGCCGCCTTTCAGCTTGCGGCGCGGAATGATTATGCTGTTAGCCAGCACGTTTGCGGGCGAGATAAGCGTGCAGAGGTCGTGGTCGAACGAGAGTCGTCCGACGAAGGTGTCCTTGGCGCGCTCCAGAATAGCTATCACTTGCGCCTCCTTTATGTGGTTCTTGCGGCGAGCCATGCAAGCGAAGCGCACGCGGTCGCCGGTGAGAGCCCACATCGAGTTGCGTTCAGCCACGAAGATAGGCTTGTCTGAGTCGTCGGGCATGATAGAGTTCTTGCCGTTTGTCTTGCGCTGGAAGATGCCCTCCTGCACCTGTCCCTTCATATTGAGCTGGTAGGAGTTGTCGGTCACTCTGGTGATGAAGTCGTCCCACGCCATCTCCTCCATGATGTCGATGGCGAGCATCTTCAGCGGATGAGTGTCGAGGTGGAGTGTGCGGAAAATCTCTTTGAACGTAAGCGTCTTTCCCGGATTAGCGGTAAAGAGTTCTTCCAGCTTCGGGGCGAGCTGTTTCTTGGTTAAGCGTTTGCCGCCTTTCTTTCCTTTTCCCATAGTTTTATTCTTTTATTCGGCGGGCGGTCGTGCGTAAGATTAGCCTTGCGGGTTAACGTTTTCGTAGACGAGTTGAAAGCTATATATATAATAAGGTGTAATTCGGCTCGTCATGGTTGCATATTCTGCCCGTCGTAGTTATTGTTTTACTTTGCAAATAAACAAAAAATATTTGGAATATCAATGCGATTGGCTCAGTTTTTTAGGCTTACATGGCATCTTGACGCTCATATCTGTCGGCATAATCCTTTCAAATCACGATACACGGTCATAATATTAATCAGTTTTTAGCAGATTCTAACTAAAAAAGGATAAATTTGCAGATTGCAACCAAATAACATCAAAATCTAAAAAATATGAGAAAATCATTTCTTACATTTGTGCTTACACTGCTCGCAGGAGCATTGTTCGCACAGCAACCCGCAAGAGTGAACGTTGCGGAAGGCACACTCGAAGGCGTCAACGAGTCGGGCATAAAGACATTCAAGGGCGTTCCGTTTGCTGCTCCGCCCGTGGGCGACCTCCGCTGGAAGGCTCCGCAGCCCGCAGCAAAGTGGCAGGGCGTGCGACAGGCAAAGGAGTTCGGACCCAACCCTATGCAGGAGAGCATATTCGGCGACATGAACTTCGGCACGAAGAAGATGAGCGAAGACTGCCTGTATCTCAATATCTGGACACCGGCAAAGGACATGAACGAGCATCTGCCTGTTCTCATCTACTTCAACGGCGGCGGACTGATAGCTGGCAGCGGCAGCGAACCGCGCTATGCCGGCGACGCTATGGCTCGCAAGGGCATCATCTCCGTTACAGCCAACTATCGCGAGGGCATCTTCGGCTTCTTCACCCACCCGCAGCTCTCCAAAGAGACCGCATACAAAGGCTCGGGCAACTACGGTCTGCTCGACCAGGTGGCTGCCATCAAATGGGTTAAGGACAACATTGCCGCTTTCGGCGGCGACCCCGAGCGCATCACTATCGTAGGCGAGTCGGCTGGCTCTATGTCCGTCAGCGCACTCATGGCTTCGCCTTTGTGCCAGGGTCTGTTCGCCCAGGCTATGGGTTCGAGCGGTTCGGTGATAGGAATGAAGAAGGTGTACACGCTGAAAGAGGCTGAGGCACGAGGCGTGGAGATGGCAAAGAAGATAGGCTGCAAGAACTTAAAGGAGTTGCGCGCCATGCCGGCTGAGGAACTTATGAAGAAGGCTGGCAGAAGTGGCGTCACTGTATACAACGTAGACGGCTATTTCTGGACAAAGCAGCCTTACGACGTTTTCGCCAATGGCGAGCAGACCAAGGTGCCGCTGCTCATCGGCGGCAACAATCTGGAGGCGAACGCCATGTATATCCTCGGTGGCAGACCGGCAACCGTTGAGAACCTGAAGGCTGCGGCACGCAACATCTTCGGCGACGCTACCGACGAGCTTTTCAAGCTCTACGGACTCAACACCGACGCCGACGTAACCGGACAGCCGGGCAACGAACTCGGCGGCGACTGCTTCCTCGACTACTCTACATGGAAGTGGGGCAACATGCACAAACTCACCAGCGGACAGCCCGTTTACCGCTACCGCTACTGCCATCCGCGTCCCGACATGCTGCTGAAGGACAAGGTGGCTGGTCTTGCGGGCGGCGTTCAGGACAAGACCGACGACACGCCTGCCGCTCCGCGTGCTACCGGCGCCGTTCACTCTGCCGACATCGAGTATGCTATGGGCACACTGCCCACCAACCGCGTGTTCGACTGGCAGCCTGAAGACTACGTCGTTTCCGACATCTTCAGCAACTACTACGTCAACTTCGTGAAGACCGGCAACCCGAACGGACTCGGACTCGTCGACTGGCCTACAACCAACGGCAAGAGCGTAGCTCCTGTGCTGCAGATCGACGTGAACACGTTCGTAAAGGAAGACCCGAACATGGAGAAGCGCTACGAACTTATGGATAAGCTGTTCTGGAAGTAGGACTCCGCATACAAAATATGCAAACGTTTACACGGCATAAAGAAATTCTGCGAGCCGCTCATGCGCCCTATTTTAAAATAATGTGATAACTTTGCATCGTAATTAAAAACCAATCAAACGAATGTCTGAACTACAACCCACAACGATGAAGGATATAGCCGAGCATTTCGGTGTGTCCATAGCCACTGTGTCGCGTGCGCTCAACGGCAGCGAACGCGTCAGCGAGGAGAAGCGCAAACTTATCTGCGAGTATGCTCATGAGCACAACTTCTATCCGAACGACATCGCCAAGTCGCTGCGCAACTCTCACAAGCAGCCGGTGAAGGTGATTGGCGTCATCGTGCCCGAGTTCACCCATTATTATTTCTCCACCATTCTCAACGGCATTGAGGACGCTGCGTCGAAGCGCGGCTACCGCATCATCGCCACAACATCACGTGAGCAGTACGACCGCGAGGTGCAGCTCTGCCAGATGTTCGAGGCTCATCAGGTGTGCGGCGTCATCGTGTCGCAGGCTAAGGAGACGCAGGACTACGCCCACTTCCAGTCGCTCATCGACCGCGGCATACCGCTCGTGTTCTACGACCGCATCTGCACGGGTGTAGACGCAAGCCGTGTGGTAGTTGACGACTATCAGGGTGCGTTCATCGCCGTTACCCACCTCATCGAGACGGGCTGCCGCCGCATCGCCTTCTACGGCATGAAGGGCAAGACGGCTCTCGGACAGAACCGCTACAACGGCTATCACGACGCCCTGCTGAAGGCTGGCATGCAGCCCGACGAGTCGCTGGTGTTCGTCTGCGACAACCGCGAAGACGCCGAGCGCATCACGCCCGACATTCTGCGCCGCGAAGACCGCCCCGATGCGTTCTTCTGCGTGAACGACGACACGGCTATCGGCGTGATGTACACAGCTAAGCACAACGGATTCCGCGTGCCCAACGACGTCTCGGTATGCGGATTCACCAACGGCGAGCGCGCCATCGCCTGCGACCCACAGCTCACTACCGTGGAGCAGCGCGGAACGAAGGTGGGCGAAGAGGCTGCCACCATACTCATGGACAAGGTGGAGGGCATCACGCCGCGCGACCATATAGAGAAGCGCGTCGTAAGAACAAGGCTCGTCGTGAGAGAGAGCACCAAGAGCTAAGAAAAACCAAAAAACCAAATAACAATGAAACCAAAACCAAACCTAAGTTTCTGGAAACTGTGGAACCTCAGTTTCGGATTCTTCGGCGTACAGATTGCGTACGCCCTGCAGAGCGCTAACATCTCGCGCATCTTCGCCACACTTGGTGCCGACCCGCATAGCCTCAGCTACTTCTGGATACTGCCGCCGCTCATGGGCATCCTCGTGCAGCCCATCATCGGCACACTCAGCGACCGCACATGGTGTCGCTTCGGACGCCGCATTCCCTATCTCTTCATCGGCGCATCGGTGGCTGTAGCCGTGATGTGCCTGCTGCCCAACGCCGGCTCGTTCGGCATGGCAGTCGGCGCGGCAATGGTGTTCGGCCTCATCTCGCTGATGTTCCTCGACACGAGCATCAACATGGCGATGCAACCGTTCAAGATGCTCGTGGGCGACATGGTTAACGAGAAGCAGAAGTCGCTCGCCTACTCCATACAGTCGTTCCTCTGCAACGCCGGATCTATCGTGGGCTACCTCTTCCCCTATTTCTTCACAGCCATCGGCATAGCCAACGAGGCAGAGAAGGGCGTCATACCCGACTCCGTAATCTACTCGTTCTACATCGGCGCCGCTATACTCATCCTCTGCGTCATCTACACCACACTGAAGGTGAAGGAGTGGAACCCGCAGGAGTACGCCGAGTACAACGAGGCGAAGCCCGAGGCGGACGAAGGCAAAGCCAACTGGATTGAGCTGCTGCGCAACGCTCCGTCGATGTTCTGGAAGGTGGGCGCCGTGCAGTTCTTCTGCTGGACAGCATTCATGTTCATGTGGACATACACCAACGGCACCATCGCCGACACCGTATGGAACACCACCGACACCGCATCGAAGGGCTATCAAGAGGCAGGCAACTGGGTTGGCGTGATGTTCTGCTGGCAGGCTATCGGCTCCGTGCTGTGGGCAATGGCTCTGCCGCGCTTCAAGAACGAGAAGGCGGCTTACGCGCTGAGCCTTGTCATCGGCGCCGTGGGCTTCGCTCTCGTGCCGTTCGTGCACGACCAGAACCTGCTCGCTCTGCCGTTCATGCTCATCGGTTGCGCATGGGCTGCCATGCTCGCCATGCCGTTCGCCTTCGTCACGAACGCTCTTGAGGGCTACGGACACAAGGGCGCTTATCTCGGACTCTTCAACGGCACTATCTGCATACCGCAGATCATCGCTGCAGCGTGCGGCGGTACGCTGCTCTCGATGGTAGGCTCGGTGCAGAGCAACATGATGCTCGTGGCTGCGGCGTCGCTCGTGCTGGGCGCCCTGTGCGTGGCTCGCATCAAGAAATAACGCGGTGATATCCTTGCCACCGCAACACCTTATTATTTTACAAGCGGATTAAGCGGAAACTAATGTAGGAGGAGGGTGTGTCAAAACTCAATCAATGCGGGCTGAAAGCCCAACAACCAC
>ERZ1673734.247-NODE-247-length-51777-cov-12.228723_pt1 | contig 51777 bp, 72 predicted proteins | sample MGYA00580199_ERZ1673734 | MGnify/ENA primary metagenome ERZ1673734 (study PRJEB41218, sample SAMN15661742) | gut metagenome | host: Homo sapiens | place: Canada: London | collected 2015-08-20/2019-03-30 | study: EMG produced TPA metagenomics assembly of...
TCTTCCGCCTTCTGTCTTGCCGTTTCCGCTGCCTTGCGTTCCGCTTCTGCTTCTGCTACATCTGCGGCAATGTCGGTGGCTGGTTTGCGCAGGAAGGCGTACCAGTCTTCGAGCGTTCCCGTATTGCCCTCGCTAAGCCACACCTCGTATGCCGAAAGTCCGGGCTTGCCGATGAGCACGTTGCTCTGGAGACTCACCATAAAATCCTCAAACTCCACGTCATCATCGTTCTCCTCACAGGAATGTGCCACGAGTATGAATGCCTGGTCTGCACAGACAGTCCGGCGTGGTGCTCCTTCGGTAGCGTCTTCGAGTATCACTGCCCTTGCTCCTGTCATGCGCTGCATGGAGGCAGGGTATGTGAAGCTCACCACGCAGCCTTCCACTGTGAAGGTGGTGATTTCTTCTTTTCGGTACGCCGACCTCACATAGAGTTTCAGCGCCTTTCCTTCGAGGCTCACGGCTTGTCCGTCCGTCTTCACCTCCCATCTGACATTAATGTCATTGCCGATTCTTACCTTTCTCATATCTTGATTTTTTGCGTTGTCAATTTTATTCTACGAACACTTCAACTCTCTCTCTCGTTCCGTCCACGTCGGTATAGTAGTTATACACATAGATGGCGAGCACGTTCAGTCCGTTCTTTTTCGTTCCCCAATGCAGCTTCTCGCCCTTTTCGATATACACTCCTGAGGTGATAAGCTGCAAACTGCCGTTCTGATACAGCGGTCGGCGGTTGAACCATTTTCCGTCTGCCTGTTGTGCCAGAGCCGGTGTGTCGATTTTGTTTTCTGTGTCGGCTACGTATGCGTTGCTGACCCTCGCGGCACGGTAGTAATAGATGTCGGCAGACTGGTCCATTATCGATTTCGGCTCGTAGCCTGCTTCTGTAGCGGCGCTTGGCATGAGCTGGCCCTTGAACATGCTGTCTATGATATTGTCTCCGTCGGAATTGGTGTGGTACACATCATCGTCGTATGAGGTCACACCGCCCATCACAATCTGATTCGCGAAGAAGGTGCCGAGTCTTTCTGCCGAATAGGTTGACACACTGGCGGTCTGCAAGCCCTTGTTCTCAAGTCCGCCGGGACCGAGATTGTAAAGCAGGTTGCCGAGGTTGTCGTAATACGAGAGCACCATCATTCCGCTGTTCGGATCGAGACCGAACTGGATGTTCAGCTGACCCTTGCCATTAAACACCTCCATGAGTCCGTCCTGGGCTTTCACGTAGCCCTCGCCTCTGTTCATCGTTGCGAGTATTCCTGCCGTGAGCTGCCCGTCGGCAGTGATGGCCGTGGTGGTCTCGCCCTGTCTGTTCCTCACGAGGAAATTGTCCGCGGTGGCGATTATCTTCTGTGCCTCGATGTCGATGCCCACGGGCAGGAGCTGTCCTGCCGTGAGGGTGCGCTCTGTGTATTCCGTCGCCCTGTAGCTCTTTTCGAGCTTCACTCCTGCCACCCACACCTCGCCGCCGGCAGAGAGCTGCACGGGGACAAGGGTGTCTTTCACGTCTTCCTGCGTGTGGTACACCGATGGGATGTGTCCTTCGTGGAGCATCACCTTGCCGATCCAGGCGTATTTCTGCGTAAAACGGAACACTACGGCAGGTGTGCCATTCACATTATTTGCCTGGAAGGTCACTGTGTGGGTCGTGATATTCTCGTCGGCGGCTATCTTTATGCTGCCGTAAGCGCCTGCCGTGACAGACTGCCCGTCAAGGATAACTGCCGTAGGTTCCATGTTGGCGAGGAGCAGGGTCATGCCGAAATTGGTGGTGCTAAACTGTAAAGTGTATATCGTTCCGGCTGTAATCTTGACAGGCTGAGAGAGCTGACCGAAACTTGCGCTCGATGCTATGTTGGTGAGATGTGCCATACCGTTGGATACCTCCCATGTTCCCATTGTACTCCACGACGTGAGCTGTCCTGCAGCGTCGTTGTAGCCGGAGTTCTTTATCATGTTGTAGGCAATGAATGCCGTTGACCATCTTACGATAATCTTCCTCCAGTCTGCCGTGAGGGTGTTCACAATTCCTCCTGTCGTTTCTGTAGCTTCGTGTCCCTGGTTGTCTTCTGTGAGCACCGTGCAGGCAGGTCCGAGTATCGTTCCCAAGGTGCCCGTGCCCTTCACCCACATAGACAGGGTGTAAGTGGATTCCCCGTCCAGTGTCACAGGGCATTGCAACAGGAGCAGTGCCTTGTTCTTCGTATCTTTGTAATGTGCCACGGTGGTATGTTTTCCGTCCACCACGTATGCGTCGGTGGTGAGCTCCGTTCCCGATGCCTTCACCCATCCTCCTTCATCGAGGCAGGGCAGAAGATTGCCTGTTACGGCTGGGTCTTCTTCGGCTGGGGTCCATGGTGTCGCCGTGTCTCCCTCTTCAATCTGCATATATTCGAGGCGGAAGAAGCCTTTTTCCTGCGGACGCCTGTTGCCGTAAACGCTTACTGACTCATTGTGCAAGGCGTAGGCTGCCACATTGTAGTTTCCGCTCTCGGTGATGTCGAAGGTGACGCTTGCGGTCTGGTCTTCGCCGGTGATTTCAACAGCCTGTGCGAATGACCAACCGTCGTTATATAGGTAGACTTTCAGACAGCCTCCTGTGCTTGTCAGACTGTTTTCCGCCGTGCCTCTCGCGCTGAGCGTGTAGACAGTCCCTGCTTCAAGTCTCACTGTCCTGCGACACACTTCATAGCCGTTGCTCCTCAGCATCACCTTTGAGTCGGGTATAAGGTTGCGGTATGTCCTCGCCACGTTATCCACCTTCGCCGAAATCCTGTCGGCTTCCACTTTCAGCTCTGCGATGGTCTTCGACAGTCCCTCAAGTGCTTTTCCCTGCTCGTTAAGGGCGAACGACAGTTCCTTAGTGCCATTTTGCGAATAGAAGGCTCCTCGGATGACATTGCCGCTCGGGGAGAGTTTCGTCACCTCCTTGCCGTTGAGCCTGTAGTCGTTTATTCCTGCATATTGGATAAAGCTCGGCGCTCCGTCGCCAGTGGTGTTTATCATCACGGCATTGCCTCTTTCCGCTGCTTGTGTCTTGCTTCCGAGGCAGCAGATGTCGTCGCCTGCCGCCGGAATGTCACTGCCCGTCATGCAGTCGGTGCCGCTCAGCACTATCAGGTGGAATTTCCGTCCGGCAAGGATTGTCTTGCCGCTGCTGTCGGTCTCGTAGGTGTTCGGCGATACCCATGTCACCTTGCGCCAGTAGTCCTTGTTCGCCACGTTCTCATAAACTCCAGTCTTCACGTTGAAGGTCTTGCATCTTGCCAAGTCGCCTTCTTTCCAAAGATTTTCCGTTGCCTTCTCCCCATCGTCGGCAAGAATATAGCACCAGTAATCCCCTTCTACCAGCTCTACGTGATACAGACTGCTTCCTGCCGGGGAGAAAACGAAATTACCGCCGACATACGACAGCTTGCGTATCTCAAGTTCATGGAACACCGCCTTGCCCCACACTTCGAGGTCGGTAAGCGAGAGCTTGTATTTTCCGTCCGTCCTCTTCTTCAGTCCGTAACCGCTCTGCTCATCTGTGTTATAGTCCGTCGATGCTATCTCGGCCAGTGTCGCGTCACCCGTGCTTGTGATGCCGTATTTCCCCAGAGTGAGGCTTTTCAGCACCGCCTCTCCCAACTCGCTGATGGAATACTCGCTTCCAAGCTGGATGCCGCGGAGGAATTTCTGCCATAGTTGGAATGTATATGTACCCGAAATGGTGTCATCGTTAGTCTTTGACGGATAGTTCTTGTCGGAACGGCTTGCACTATAGACATTGAAATCCGTTGCAGGAGTGTTGTCATCCTGCTTGATAATGTAGATGTTATTGCCACCAGAAGATTGCGAGCCGTTGTGGATGTATGTGGTTCCGTTCAGCTTAATCTCGTCAATCTGATTCTGCATATCCCCAAGCCTTGAATAGGATGCGGCTTCTCCAACAATGTATGTTGCTTCATCGTAGGGAACATCAAGGTTGAGTTCCATACCTATGATGCGTGACATCCTATATCCGCCATCAAAGCACGCGGCATTAGTGAGCTTTACACGTTGACCGAGAGATAACGTTCCGTGTTCTTTCGCATACCACCAATAGAGAGGACAGGTATATGTGTTAGGGTCAATCTTGCTCTTTTCCATATATTCCTTGCCCTTTGCCAACAGTTCGTTCTCTGCCTTTGCCGTAAGCCCCATCTCATCAAAGTAATCAGCATCGTAGTTGAGCACGTAAAACTCATCACCGACCTTGGGTGCAATTATGCTATCGGGCAGGAGTCTGCCGTATGTCTCATTGGCATAAATGTGGAAATACTGCCTGTCAAGAGTCAGTGAACCAAGCGTTCCGTCTTCTAGGACTGCATTCTCAAAGACATATCCTTTTTCTTTCAAATCAAATTCAAAGGTCATTCCATTACAAGAACCGCTATTGAAATTGATATTGAAATTGTCTGCCGATTTCAGCATGTATTCATTCTTTAATGCCATATCATCGGTAGCTACAAGATAATAAGTGTCATAGATGCCTGTCTTCTTGCCTGTCTTCTCGTCAACCTGTTCGATTTTGTACGACAGGACTTTGCTGACGGTGCATTTTGCCTTTGGATAGTAGTCATTCAGGACTATGACGCCTTCTACGATTTCCTCTTCCGACATATTTTCATTTGCGTCAATCCAGTTATGCCCGTTGTTCCACGACAACGGGAGCATAAGATGTCGTTCCACGATGCCTGTCTTGACGATTTCAGACTGGTAATCATCGGAAAAATAGTATGCCGGAACCTTTGGGATGATGATATTGCTTGTTATCTGATACCTGTCTCCAAGAACAGGTGCGATATTCTGATAGCGAATGGTGTCAGCCCCGTCATAATAGCGGCAGACATCACTCTTGCCGTTGTTGTTGCCCGACAGATAAAGCACATTGAACTCAGCCCATTTCTTGCTGAAATCGCAAGAAGCGGAAGACAGACTGTAATTTATCGTGAATTTATCCTTCTGTGCACCTATATCCAGTTCTTTGTCGGGTGGCTCCGTTCCGTGGTCAAAGCGGAGAATACAGTCACCGACAAGCTCGACAGAAGCAGTCTCTTCAAGGTCGACAGGTTTATCAGAAGATATCAGAAAGTCAACGTCAGGCAAGGCAAATGTACCCAGTTCCTTCTGGTCATAACGGATGAATACATCTTTGGTATAATTGGCGATGGAACTCCCCAAGACATGATAAGATATGTTTTCTCCCGATTTCGTTATCTGTCTTGCGCTGACTTTAATCTTTACGTTGCAATGAAAATAGAAGCCCCAGAAAGCACCTTGCATTTCGGTGGTCTTTTCCCAGAAACCGTATGGGTCGTCAATGGTAATCGCCATTGAACATACACTCGTCTTTGCATAGCATCTGCCGATGTCGGAAAATTTCATTTCGGAAGACGGGGTAAACGTTACGGTATTGTTTGATGTGGATTGACCGCTGCCTCCTGTCAGTGCCTGTGTCTTGATTTTGCTTTCCCCGATAGTCTTGAACATGTCAAGCGTCAAAGGTCTTGCCGTGTCGTAAAACCAGTTATTGCCTTTTTTCTTCACATCGAAATCAAGCCTTTTGCGGTAACGTGCCGGAACATTGATTGTAGAACCGAAAACATACAGTCTTGTGGCGAAATTCGTCTTGCTTGCGCTGCTTGACATCTTCGTTACATTGACGCCATCTTCAAAAACGAGAGCATTTTCCTCTTTCCCAAACTGACATTTACCGATATGGATGATGTTGTTATCTATCCACCATTCCGTTTCCCACTTCTCGGCAATCTGTGTAAGGGCGTCTATGAGATTTGTGTTGCTAAACGACAAAGGGTAGGATTTTTCAAGGTCAACATCATCACCGTATTCCACATGATAATCAGTCGCACGCTTGTACTTGTAACCGCGAGCCGACAGGTTTGACAGGAAAACTTGCATGAAGACGTCAATCTTGGCGGTCAACGACCACGAAGCTTCAAGTCCGCCATACTGCGGTCTGTACTGGAAAATCTTGTTCTTCCACTTGCGGTATTCAGCTTCAAGGCGCAATTCGTAATCATATCCTCCAGTACTTTCATTGTACGATGGAATATAAGGACTCGTCACTTCGTATCTTCCGAACGCACAATCACAAAAATCCCCCAGCTCAAACTTTATGGGCTCGAGCAGGGAGAACTTGAGAGTTATATAGTCGTCAGACATAAGCTGACGTGAAAGTTTGCTGCCAATGTTTATTTCGGTTGAAAGCAACTTCGTTTCGTTTCTATACAGAGTTATCATTCGGTGTAGGTTCAATAAAATTTATCACAAATTTACCTTTTCTTGAACCATACATACCATATTGTTTTACTTCCGTGTAAACTAATTTATAAGACCTGTTTTTTAGGCTTGGAATACGCATTGTTATCTCTCCATTCCCAACAACATTGATGAAAGCTTCTAATTTATCAATATAGTCGTCATCCGTTGCGCCTTCAAGGAAAAATTGCAAGGTAATCTCACGTTCCTTTTTCTTTGCAAGACTTGCATCAACTCTTATGCCGTGCTCCAATCTACTCTCATTCTGTACATAGTCTTTATTGTTAGCCGGAAGTAAGAAAGCCTCTCGCCATCCCTTTAGAAGCACCACTCCATATTGTGATAGTGCCACTCCGTTAATATATGCCTGTTCCATATTATTTTCTATTTATGTCCTTAACGCTTCTATATATATTGTTTATATTATCATTCATAGCTGGCAAGACTGATGTATATGTTGCAATCTTACTTAGTTTGTCAACAGAATCATATTGTATATCCAACAGTTCGGAGATATTTTGCGAAATCGCCAAGTTTGTAACTTTGATTGTTGAAATATCAACCTGCGCTTCTTTTAAATTATCTCTAATCTGATTGCTTATGTCAATATTTTGTAACAGATATTGATTGTGCAATTCTCCAGCTATTTGAAGTGCAGTAAATCTTCCGTTCAATTCATTTGCTTGGTCTTGCGTTATTGTGCCGACAGAAGATGAATTTGTTTTCTGACCTGCTGACGTTCCATCATAACCTGTAATCGCCGCCGCCTGGTCGCGTAATTCCATTCCTCTTTTTACATATCCTTGGTATTCTTGTTTTAGTTCTGCTATTTCAGCTTCATCAAGCACATTGTCACTTTCCGCATACTCAGCCCATTTTTTGTAGAAATCCTGTAATTCGTCATCCATTATGTCGCTGATTTTTGCATTCAGAACGGATTGCATAAGCATTTCGCTGAAGCTGTCCGAGAAATCCTGTGCCGTTTTCGACATATCCATCAGCTCACTGACGAAATTATTTCTCATATTGTCAAAGGTAGTTCCCGTTAGGGCTTCTTTCAGAGAGTCTGCAATCTCTTCCATCTGACCGGCGAGGTCGGCATAGTTTTCCCAATATTCAGACTTGTCATACTTACCGGCATCTGTGATGTATTTCCACTGCTCACGATTATATGTGCGAATGTAATCCATCTGCTCTGGTGTCAGCTTATATATATCCTCCAAAGAATTAACTCTGTCAAGTGTTGTGTCTTGGGTTGGATTTTTGGTTTTGTATCTTGAAAGCGTCTCGTTTATACTGTCATAATCCTTTGCTTTCAGATTCCAGTAGTAAGCATTTGAACTGTGTGCCCCATGATACGCCATCTGTGTACGGAGTATATCCATGGTCTGCTCATTGATTTGCTGTTGGTCTTCCTTTGCCCTTCTCGCTGTGTCAATGGCTTTCCAACCACTCTGCTTCGATAATTCGTTCTTTAGATTATCAACGGATTTCTGCAAATTCTCATTCGATTTAGTGAGTTTTTCTGTCTTTTCCGCTACCTGTTTGGCATTCGAGTTCGTAAACCAGTCGGCAGGACCTGCGGAGGACAGGACTCCACCTGTAAAGACATTGCCGAGTCTGCCAATTACAGTATTTAAAAGTCCTCCTACACCATTAACGACAATACTTGAAAGTACATGCCAAAGATTCTTTGGTAAATCAAATATCGTATCAATCAGATTAGATACGGCATCAAGAATACTGTTTACCAAATCATTCAACCAAGAAAAGTTAAGAAATTCGGAGAAACTATTGATAATGCCTGTAACATATTCCTTTATGGCATTAGCGAGACTCATTATAAGCTGCGCAATTTGAGCATACATTCCAATCATCTGACCTATCCCAGAAGAAAAAACGCTGCTCATAGTATCATTTATGCCATTTGATATTTTCGGCAAGGCTTTTGACAATCCTTCTGCCGTAGATTTCCCTAAACCTTCTTTCATCTTAGGTATTACATCAGTGTTGAGAATGCCTACGAAAGCATCCATCTCTTGCGATACTCCTTTGACACTATCAGCACCTTGCAATCTCCCGAATATCTTGTCTTTTGCGAACAAGTCTGTCAGCTTGGATGTCTTGTTTTTTAAATCATCCGTTTTCTCATTAACATTTCTTCCGGCATTGTTCATTTTTTTGCCTGCCGAAACAGATACTTTTGCAGCCTCGGCAGCAGCTTTTACGATACGGTCAAATTCTTCTTGCGTAATTTTGCCATCAGCAAGGTCTTGCTTCGCTTGCACTTGCTGTTGTTTTAGATTTTTTTCTATCTTAACGGCATCATTATATTCTTTAACCGCATTGTTAAAAGTTTCTATTGCAGCTATGAGGTCTTTCCGTGTTGTGTCATTATCATCAGAACCAATATATGATTTAAGTTCCTTGATAAGTTCAACGGTTTTTTCTTGTGTCTCAATAGGAGCATTTGTGAAGTCACTCGTTTTTGTATATGCCTGCAATTGAGAAAGCATTGGTTTAAGCATTTCCAGACTAAGATTGCTTACACCATTGAGTAATGCTTTCCAGTCAATACCTTTGCTTATATTGTCATATTCAAAAGAACCGAGTTGCGCTTTCTTTTCTTCTTGCAATGCAAAACGTTCTCCATCGCTTTTGGCTCTACTTATTTTATCGTCAAAATCTTCTTCTATCGCTTGTCTTTGTTGTATCAAGGAACCATATTTCTTTAGATAGTCTCGCATTGATTGCAATTCATCACGACGGGCTTCATCTATCTCTTTGTTGTACTTTTCTGTTGCAAGTTGTCTTGCCTTTGAAAGAGCGGTGTTTTGGTCTGTCGTTAACCCAGAAGCATTTGTTGCAACACCTGCCTTTTTATTATTTTCCTTGAAAAGCTTTTCTTGTTTGTTAATTTCCTCCTTGCGTTTCGCATATTCGTTTCTGATTTGCGCAAGTTTTTTTTCTGTGCCATCTCTCAGAAGTGCAATCTCTTCATCTTGATTCTTTTGCTGAAGTTTTAGCAGACTGTCATTCAACTGTTTCTGCGCTCTTTTACGCTCGTTGCCGTTGTTTTTGTTCTTTTTCTTGTCGTCGATAGCATTCTGGTTACCAATTTCATTATCCACTCCATTCGTTCTTGCATTCGCTTCCGCTCGTGTCTGCTCCACTCTTTTCAAAAGATATTCTTCATCCTTTTTCGTATAGTTATATCCTTTGTTTTTCATGTAACGAGCAGTGGCTTCCATTGCTTTTCCTGGAGATTGTTTGCCATATTTTTTGAGATAATAGTCGTAAGTTTTGCCAAAGTCAGACTCACGCGAACTTTTCTTATTATCTTTACTTTCCTGCCAATCATGTATTATTGAGACAAGACCACCAAGTCCGAAATGGGCTCTTATAAAGGGGCTTTGGGCATATTTCTTCAAGAATTGCCATATCGCGGAATCGGCAAATTTTTTATCCAAGTTATTAAACCATGATACGATAGGATTTAAAGCGTTTTTAATCTCTTTTCCTAAATTGCCAAGACCTTTGATTGTTACAGCAAGATAATCAAGAAATGTTGCATAAGCAGGGGTGAAATTAGCATTTATCTCATGAGCAAGAGCACGTTTTGAGTTCTCGAGCCTTTTTTCTTGATTTTCGAGTTTATTACCCATTGCCGTAACAACCTTCATTGCAGATGCTTCATCGTCAAGTTTATCTTTAAGGTTGTTGATAGCATCGGCATTCTTGACGAATATCTTTGCCATCTGCGCCTGTTGTTTATCAAATAATGCAGTTAATGTCGCATTAACATTCTTGGCTTTAGACAGATTTTCAAGAGCCTTTGACGCACCAACGACCGAAGGATTGTATTCTTTCTTTGTTGACGATGCCAATCTTTGCATCATCATTGTATATGTTGATGCTGCTGCGCTCGCGCTTTGAAACTGTGACGAGCTATAGGCTACGGCTGCAACAAAATCTTTCATCGTAGCGTATCCTTGTGCCGCACGGGATGCGGATGAAGAAATGGCTTGTGCCATCTCCTCATATTTAGCTGTTGAGTTTTTTGAAGCATTGATAAGTATGATAGCATTTTGTTTCGCTTCATCTGCGCTCTGATGATATGCACCTGCGATTTTCAGCATATAGTCCGCAGCTTGTTCCGATGTTCCACCAAGAACTGTGGCGAAATTGTTTGAAGCCTCAGTTACATCAGCTATAGCAGCGGCACTACCACGTAGACCTTCAAAATACTTCACCCAACGTGTACCAGCAGCAGCCATTTGTTCTGCAGTTTGTACAGAATCATATTCGAGGTTTACATACTGCTGGCGCAATTGCTCCAAAACACCGCTATCTACATATCCCTTGACACCCATGAGAGCTTCATCGAGCATTCTGTTCTGCTCTGATACCCATTTCACTGTCGCTCCGACAGCACCAACTGCGGCAAGTGTTGCTCCGACAGGTGACGTCAGCCCTTTCATGATGGTGCTTATGCCAAATCCACCTTTAAACCCGGATTTAATATCACCGATACCTTTCTGTATCTGACCTAAAGCGTTGTTATTATCTTTCGCAGCTTTACCGACATCTTTTGTTGCTTTTGTATGTTCTTTTACTTTCTGTGTCGCTTCTTCATAAGAAGTTCCGAGTTTTTTCAGAACTTCACGTCCTTCGGCTATATTTTTATTTACTTCTTTTTGTGCTGCTTGGTTTTCTTTTGCTTGTTGTGAGTCTGCACCATAAGCAGCACGTATGTTTTTATATTCAGCTTGTAATTGTCTTAATTCCTGCTTGTTTAGTTCAATTGCTTGCGTAACACCCTCAACGGTTGCAATCTCGCCGTTGAAATATATTTCCGCTTCTCGGGCGGCTTGGTTGAGTTGCTGTGTTCCATCTGATTGTTCTAACGCAGCTTTACTTGCCTGTCTGTGGGAGATTTCCAGTTGTTCAAGACTATGGTTTAATGCATCAAGCTCACTACGATATTCTTTCATGTTATTGTAGTAAGTTTGATTCGCGTCATTGAACTGTGATGCTATTTCGGGAGAAGCTTTTCCGCCGTTTTCTTCCATCGATTGTGCATAAACGGCTTGTATTTCTATCATTTTCTGCTTTTCCTGCTCCATCTTTTGCACAAGTTCTTCTCTTGCCTGAATAGCACTTTTCTTTGATGCCAAGTATTCCTCTTCATCCGACTTTCCGGCAGCAAGTCTTTCGGCAACCTTAGATACGGCTTCCGCTTCCATTTGCGCTGTATAGACCCAATTGTCAGAAGCTTGCGTAAGCCTTAATTTAGATGCCGTATTTGCTTCTGTCTGTTGTGTTTCATCGCTGATTTTAGCTGCATTCTCACCATGGGCTGCTGCTTCCGCTCCTACAGCTACAGCAGTAGTTGTATGCGCGACAGCCGATGCTCCAGTTGCTGCCGTTGATGCAGTGCGACCAGCATTTAAAGCTTCAATGGAAATATTAAGGGTTTCTGCGTATTGTTGCGCATTTACATAGGTATCTTGTAATGAAGTATATTCAGAATTAAGTTTAGCGGCAAGGTCTTGCTGATTTCTCAACTGTTCATTTACCTGCGCCCAATTATCACTGCCTTTGCCAAGAGTACTTAACTGTTGTGATAATTTTTCTATCGTGCCATTGACCGCTTTTGATTGTTCTTCCAGTTCTTTCAAGACCTGTGGAGTGTTAGCAAGCGCCTTGTTTATATCTGCTAACCCCGACTGCAAAACGGCAATAGCCTGTTTCGTCTTGTCTGTATCAGAAGAAGCACTTTGAGAAATATCATTAAGTGCCTTGGTCATTCTGTCGCTAACTTCATTAGCTTTTATACCCAGCTTGTCAAGGTCACTTGACATTTTTTCAAAAGAGCTTTGGATATCTGAGATATCCATCTGCCCACTTATTCCAAGTATCTCATTTTCTGCCATAATATCTATCTATATTTACATCATACCCATGAAAAAATCACTCGCATGAATTGGATTTTCTATCTTGTTTACGGTCTTGGTATTCCGTTCTGCTTTATTTCTCCTATCACCTTTATCATCTTTGTCTTTTGTGTTAAAGGATGGTATAGACCGATTGAGAAGCATTACATTGATGTATGAGCGATTAAATACGACCTCTTCGTAACTCATACGAAAGTATTTCATCACGCCTCCGATGACTGCCCATGGGGAGTCGTTGAGGGTTCCGTCATTTTCGTTATCTGTTTTAGGAAAGTGATAGAGGTTAAGAAAAAATTTATGTCGAACGATTTTGAAAGAAACTGTATCAGCTCGTCCATATGATATGGCCTCAATCTCTTCATTATATACCGCCTTAACAGCTTGCGCCAGAAATTACTTTTAAAAGCGCATGTAACAAAGACATCACATTCGATTTTGGCATCATTGCCATGCTCCAACATTTGGTGCAACACATTTATTCTTCCATTTTTCGGTATATTCAATGGTTCTATGTCGTTGGCTATCTTGCCAACCTCGTATATCTGATACAATGTCAATGGCTTAATTTTACATCTCACCATACCGACACGTATCTTTACACATTCTTCTTTTAACGTTTTCGCTACCCTATCTTTATCTTTTGTTTCCATGATGATTTAATATAAAAAGCGGTGCGGCTTAGGAAAAATCCCGTACCTCACCGCTTGCACGTTTATGAATAAATATCAGATATAAATTAACTACCACTTCCACTGGTTATCTCGCTGGTCAATCCCCAACGATGCCCGCTTACCTTTTCACCTGTTGAGTTAAATACCGCCATCTGACGACATTCGATATTGAGGTTAGGCAAGCCGGACTTTCCGATTGTACCACTACGTGTGACCGTAAGCTTCATCTTTGACCATTGGAATGTTTTGGATGGAATATCGTCCAAATCTTTGGTCACGATTTGAATTGCCTTGTAGATTTCAGACTCAACAGGAGCTTCATTCACCCATTTCTTTTCGTCAGATGTATATCCGAGCAGAGCCACGAAATTCTCCTTCGAAAGGTCATACGTCTGGATTGTAAATCCTTTTGTAGCGGCAGAAGTTGGAAGCACTGCGTATGGGTCTTCTGAATCTTCAATTTCCACATCGTTAGTCTGTGCTGCTTGGTCGTTAAAGCTTAGACTACCTGTAACGATTGCCTTAATTGTATTGTTGAACGCTGTCGGATAACCGCCATTGTCAACACAATCGGCAAAACTAAAGCTTTTAATGCCATATACACCGTTCTTTGCCATATCTTAGTTCTTTAAATTATTATAGATTACTTTGAATTTTAAGTTTATATAGTAAGTGTCATCATTATCCTTTGTTGGTCGTGAATCAGCGTAAAATTCAAATTCTGCGCCTCTCAGATAAACATTGCATCTACACCTTTCCAAAAGTTTCCTCTGTATTGTGTAGAGTACTTTAGTGTCTGGTTCATCATTCTTCAACTTCGGAACATGAATATTGACATTTATTACTCCTTCATTTATAGGGTTATCATAGACAAAAGGCAGAAAATTAATTACGACATATCTGCCGCCAGCAAAATCTTGCGGAAGGACATATTTAAAAATACGTTTCCCATTTCCCAAATCAAGTTCTTGCTTCTGAGAATCCAAGAACTGATACATTGCAGACACGGCTTCATCACCTATAACCATATTATTCTCCTTTTATTCGTTCTATGACTTCATTGAATATTCTACGCATTTCGTCCTTCATATAGTATTTTGACAGATGTAACACATTATATCCTTTATCTTCGACATATTTCCCGTAGTTCATGCCTGCGACAACGATGATTGTATATCCTTTGCTTGCAACAACTCCACTTTGATTCGAAAAAGTACTCAAAGCATTGTCAACTTCTTTCTGCCCCCATTGTACTTCTTCTGGGTGCGGTATTGCACCAGTAACGGATTGTACTAATTCGCCGTCAAGAAACAAAGCATAAGATATAGAGTTTTTTAAGTTTGCTGTCCTGTCCTTATATCCTTTATTCTGCTTTGCATGAGTAACAACAGCTTCGCCTAATTGCATCAACTGGACGCCGAGCGCATTCTTAAACACCTCCTCTCTTTTTTTTAAACGTTCTTTCAGCGCTTCTATCCCTTTTATTTGCAACTCAGCTTTTGCCATAACTCACAACCATAATTTTAGATACCTTTTTTTGAGAGTAACGAAGCCTTTGACTTCTTTTTCAGATTCTATTGTTCCGTCCTTCTTGTAGATTTTAACCACATCTCCTTCTCTTGGTATCAATGGATATTTTTTTTTGTTCAAAGGAAGATAAACCTCGTAAGAATATGTGTAGATACCGCCATTTACTAATGTTATGGTCTTAGCTTGCTGATTCGGCAAGATGATGCATTTTCCGAAATCAATCCAAAAACTGTCAGTGACAGAAACAGGATTGCCATCTTCATCATATCTCCGCAATGGAAAATCGTATCTCCTTTGCGTGTCGGGTTGTCCGTTGTTGTCAATCATGTAGAAAGCATTACCTACCTTTACATAACCATCCGAATAAACGGCACCTTGAATAGATATTTTGTCTTCAAAATTCATCCTACCACACTTTTGCAGCTCCTAACCAATAATTATCCGAATTCGTATCAATGACCATATCGGCATCTAATCCAGAATCTTTAGCAATGGAACGAATCATGTCATCAATCAAAGTGTTCTTTTCCTTGTAAGACTGCGAGATACCTCCCACATTCTCCGAAGCCAACACCTTCATCTTATACAAGATGCGCATCGCAGCATAAGCAACGGTTGTCTTGTTTTCTACTGAATATTCATCATCCACGGAGATTTGCATATTGAATTTGTCTGCCGCATCAATGAACATTTTTTCGATTGTTTCATCCGCCGTTGAAAATGGTTGGATTTCACTTGCTATCGCTTCTGAATTAGTCATGCCAATTGAAATTAAATACTACATTTATACCTCATTCTCGAGAATAAAGAGATTGTTTATGCCGTTGAATACAGGCTGTGCCCACATATCGTAGCCGACATGATAACCAGTCCTGTCACGCCAATAACCCACCAGATTATCATCGTGAGATGAATATGAACAACCAGGAATCGGGTCATGCAGTTCGACCGGGTCACTGATTTTAACAACGGCAACCTCCTCGGCACACTGCGCAACAACATAATTCTCGGGGATAAGGTTTACAATCGTTTGGTCAGCAAGAGATACAAACTGGTCTTTGTCAATCTGGATAGTCGGCAACATTACCGAGCGCAAGTAGATGTTCATCTGGTCAACGCTAATCAGAGGAACACTTGGATTTACTTGCAGTGTCCCAAGATTAAGTTTGAACGTATCTTTGATTTCCTGTGCCTGGCACATGTTATAGAACATCGTCTCAGACATACGCAGACGAAGGATATTACGACCTTTCTTCTTGGCTTCATCCTTTAACTTCTTCAAATCAGCAAAAGGTGTAGCTTCTGCTGTTCCCCATTTCTTCGCAACCTTTATTTTAGTTATTCCAAGGTCAAAAGTATATGATACGTTAGCCTTGGTGTTATTTGAACGGGAAACCGTCTGTGTACCCTTATACAAGCCTTCGAAGTAAAGCATATCAATACGCTTGTGTGGCGCAATGACACTTCTCTCGAAAGGTTTGAATGAGTAAGCTATCAATTCATTGAACTTCTCGTTGATGAATGTCGGAGAATAGTTTCTGCCTTGAATGTCACGCATACGACCTTCGAGATACTGAATCTGCTCCATATAGTTGTTATCCAACTCCCATTCATCCGCCATATGACCGATAGCTCCCATCAGCTCGCCAACATCTGGCATCTGATGTTTTGGCTTCTCACCATTTTTGGAGATGACAGAACCGACCATCGCTGCCGAATACTCAGCAAGTGCAGCCGTATATACCTTTCCGGCACAATATTCCTTTGTCTTTATTTCATCCTTCCACAATGCCTTGTAAGTAGAAACCTTCATGTTATTGTCAATATAGGCTTCAAACTTTTTTGGATCGAGAAGGTCTTTCAAAATACTATTCATGTTTTTCCTCCTTTCTTTTACTGAATCTTGAACTGAGCCGTTCCTACCTTATTAAGAGCAGCCTTTACCTTATCACTTATAGGGTACATAAGAGAAGATTCTACAACTTCTCTGACAACAAGAGTTGGTGTTACCTGCTGATTAACATCCCTCTCAATCGGGAATGTATCATACTGCAGACCGAGGATGATGTCACCATCCTTGTAATCATCAATCGTATCTCCTACTTTCAGAGCATCTGTTAGAGCACCAACAGTAAGTGTATCATAATCGCTACCCTTAACGATGTTGGAAATCGTTACTCCTGCGATTGTATCACCCACCTTGAAATATGAATCCTTCTCAATTTTCAATGTAGTTGCGCTCTTGCTTGCATTCTCTTTTACTCGTGTACTCTTAACCACACAAGCTTTACCTGTCTCTTTAACAAATTTCAAAACAGCGCCCTTTGGCAACCATTTCGCATCATCGGGCAGATTGCTTGGGTCGAAGTCGTAACCTCCTTCTCTTCTTACACACTGCTCTTCCCACCACAGCGCTTCCTTGATTTTTTCAGGAATGGTGGTTCTTTTCAAAAACATTCCTTTATACATGGTTATCCTGTTTTTTTTAGTTAGCTACTTGGAGCATTGTTTTTGGCATACTCCTCCATTTTTTTGATAAAATCATTTGTTTCCGTTTCTGGAGTCGGCGTAGTCGGAGCTTCCACAAACTGACCGCTTGAAACCATCGTTTGCTTCAAGGAAACCCAGTCATCGGCGCATTTCTGAACCAAAGAATCAAGATTTTCCTCTTTGTCGAGCTGATACATTGAACGGAACTGTTCGGGAATATCCTTGATTTTTGCATTGCTGTTAAACAAGGCATTCAGTCGTCCTTTTTCCTCTCGCTCCTTGTACGGCGCTATTGCAGCATTTACGGCTTCCGCTATCGTTTTTTGCTGCTGCTCTTTGATTTCTGCGAACATCTTTGCGATAGATTCTGGCGTTACCTTGTCTTCAGCAGGTGGTACTATTGGCGGAATAGGTTTTTCATCAGGCTTTACATATCCCTTATACTTTGACTCCGTTTCCGTCACAGCCCTGTTAAATGCAGATTGCATCATGCCAACAAATGGTTCAACCGCCGTAATCGCTTTCGCTACATCCTCATCCTGTGACTCATCTGTTAGCCCACGATTTGCGATAATCTGGTCTACCAGCTTTGAAAGTTCATCCTTCTTCAAACCGTACTTCGCGAATGACGTTTTGCAAGAAGCAAGCACTTTTTCTTTTATTGTCATATTTTTCTAAATTAAAACGTTAAACAAAAATGATTTCATTGCAATATTACAATTTTCCTATTTTATGTATTATTTATTTTGCAATACTGTGTAAACAATTTGATTTAGGATTGTTTTCGTGCGTTCTGTTGGGTTTAAAATCTGTTCGTTATATATTACCATGCACATCTAAAATAACCAAGCAGACGCAAAGAAAATCATTTCCCTTTTCTACGCTCGATAAGCCTTATCTTTGCCGCGACCTTTCGAATATTTCTTGCATCACGATTGCACAACCTCACAACATGATAACCAAGCTTCCATATTCCGGCTGAACGATTTGTATCTTTACGCTTCTGATTTTTTGAATAATGGTAACCACCATCGATTTCAAAAATCAAATTCAATTCCGGTATATATAAATCGGCAAAGTACAGTCTTCTGCCTGTGTGTATAGGTTTCTGCCTCACGACCCTGTAACCAAGACGCATGATATTCTTCATTGCTGCTTTCTCAGCATCCGTTGTCTTAGACAAGAGGTTATTTCTGATGTATTCAACCCGTTTCGGAGAATTTTGATTTTTCATAATCAATATATACCATGCATTAGTCGCACATGATGATTGTCACGAAATTATATTGTATATGTTAGCTCCTATTATATATCCATAGTTCTTTGTTGTAAAGGTAAAGCCATATACTTCTCTCTTGTTAACACAAGGAAGGTAGAATGATTTAAAATTTCTGCTCATTTTAATCATTCCTTGTTTTATGGCATATCTCACATACGAAAAAGCCGAACTAATAGAAACTCCAAAAAAATCGGCAATTCTGTGGTAAGACAATCCAAATTCTCTGTACTCGCTCTTGTAACAGCACTTCCGTAACATAAACCTTGCGGATTTAACTTCTTTGTAGTTACGTCCGTCAGTGGCTCGTCGAATTGTACTCTTGCAAAAATCTTTCCTCGATTGGATGATTACCAGCAGAATGCCGTATAATGACTTTTCTACATCTTTCAGAGATGCAAAATTTACTTTAGCTAATGATATATTCCTTTCCTTGTGCTTAGATACGATTGATTTAAATATCAGATTTCCTTTTTCAATGCTTGCAAATCCATTGTCTAAAATAGTTTTTACTCTTTTTTCAACGGTCTTGTGGCTAACTTTCGTAAGTACAGACAGTTTGTGAGCATTGTATTTCTTAATGACATTTGTCTTGTTGACATGATACGAATATAGAACCAAAGCAATAGCTTTCAGTAATTCCTTATTACCGAACAATGTATTGCATAGTTTATATCTTATCTTATTAATCATATTGAGAAATAAAAAGCCCAAGCGCATATAGGGCTACGCAAGGGCTGGCAAATGTCAACATTAGGATGTGCCACTGGGCTTTGCTGATGTAAGAACCCTATTTCTTCTTCATCTCTGGTGCAAATTTATTAATAAAAAATTAATTCAAACCAAAATATGTACTAATTTAACTAATATAATTCATAAAGAATGTTAATTTCAAAAAGATTTTCTCAAAATTATTATGCTTATTGGTAATTTCTTAATAATTTTGCAAATGTAAAAATTTAGTATTAATCATTTAAAAAAATAAGAATATGAAAATCAACGATTTTGGAGCATTAGCAAGCAACAACAACACTACAGCTATGGTACAAGAAACGCCTTTGGAAGTAATCGACCCTCGGCAGTTCTTGGATTTCGAACAGAACAAGGTCCAGCAGATTACACTTGACCAGCTCAAGATGACTAACAAGGAGAACAGAGGTGATGACAACACGCAGCCACATGGCATATATCACTTTGCATTGATTCAGCAGGTCTTGGATATGTGCAACGAGCACGGATATGACGCAGAAGTGTACGATCTGTTCGCGACGAATAATCGTGACAAGCAGACACCAGGAGTAAGCCTGTACCCGGAACTTGAAAAACAGTATGGCAGCAGAGCCGTTCAAGCACACACACTTAGACGTGTTTACGCAAACATCAGACTAACGAACTTCGACGATGACGACCTTACGACAAATCTTGCTATCAGCTATACGCAAAAGGGAATACAGGTAGGATTCGGAAGCATGGTCAAGATTTGTCACAATCAGAACATGATGGGAGAAGGACGTTTTGTAGCAGATTATAAAATCAATAATCATTACGCAAGTGGCGATGCCTACAAAACCGACCTAACAGGTATTCTTGCGCAGATTGGGACATGGCTGACCGATGCGCAGCACATCTTCATCGAAGACAAGGAAACTATCGAAAGGATGAAAAATTCAGTCCTTACAGCCGAACAGTTGTATATCATCATTGGTATGCTGACCGCCATACGTGTTGCAAAGGACACAAACAAGAAGGAGATAAAATACAAAGGTGGTGTATATCCTCTTAACCAGATGCAAATATGCCAGCTTACCGAGAGTCTCCTTGTTGAGCAGAAACACAAGAATTACATCACGGCATGGGATTTCTATAATGCCGCTACGGAATTATATAAGCCGCACATTGTAGACCAGGGTATGATAATGCCGGAGAACTTGGCGATGATGGAGTTTATGAGACAGCAAGAGATATTCTAACAGTAAATCCAGCAGGTGGGCAAGGCGCCCACTTGCTTAACATAAAAATCACGTAATGGAAAATTATAGTTTAAAAGTAAATCTATTAAAATTGAGAAAAGCAGGCATCGTCAAGATAAAAGGTCGTGACGAGAGTCTTGATTGTGTGGTTCTCCCGATAAAGTATAATCATATTTTTATGTCGAGAGATGAAGACACGAATAAAATAAAATCGGCATATCTTGACCTTACGGCATGGGCGATGAACAATCCAAAGTATGATGAAACACATCTATTGAAACAGTCTTTGCCAAAGGAAGTTCGAGAACAAATGAGTGATGAGGAGAAAAACGGTCTGCCCATCCTTGGTGGGATGAAACCTATCAACATTGACAGGATGAATGGTGGCGTTATAGGCAACGCACCACTTTTGGATATTGAGAACAATGACGACCTGCCATTCTGAATAGACTTATTTTTTAAAAAAGGTTTTAGAATTGTAATAGATTATTGATTATGAGAACGAAAACATCAATGTGGTTTGAATGCAAAATTCGTTATGACAAATTAACGGATGAAGGATTATCGAAAAAGGTCACCGAACAGTATGTCGTTGATGCTTTAAGTTATACGGAAGCGGAAAAGACTATTATACGCTCTACTGCCGAAATAATACCAGAAGTCATTGAAATCCGAGCTATCAAAGAAGCTGCGTATAATGAGATATTTTTCAGCGAAAATGATGCTGCCGACAAATGGTACAAGACAAAAATCAACTTTATTTCCATTGACGAAAGAACAGGAAAAGAAAGAAGGACTAATGTCTTGTATCTGGTACAGGCGAATGATATAAGCAATGCTATATCCAACGTGAAAGAAATTATGTCGAAATCCATGAGTGATTATACTATACAATCCATGGCATTGACGCAGATTTTAGACGTATTTGAACATAATGAAGAAGAATAACGATGGGAAGAATTAGAAAATCAGTACAGGAAAACGTTGCCAGTAATGATATTGTAAAAAAACTATCTGATACTGAATTTATCTTATGCGCAAAAGAAGATACAGAATTGACGCTTGGTCGTATCAAGGTTGAGACTGGATATACAATCAACGCTGGCAAAAAAGGAATTATAACAAGTTTAACCGACAATATATGCAACGGCTTAAAGGTGAATGATAATGTAAGACTTATCAATAGTGAGGTCATTCCTTGTATCGTGACAGGACAGGAAATTGCTGTATTCATTAAAGTCAATGATGATACGCTTTATTCACATATGACGAATTACGGCACAAGGACAAGTCGTTATTTTATACCTAAAGGTACACCAGTTGCGATGCTAACAATATTATGATATGAGGAGAGTAGTCGTTTTGGAATTAAAGGATGGAACGCAGGATATTAGCGTATATTCATCCAGTGTAAAACTGGTCCTTGCAAATCAGCAAAAGATTGGCATTGGACTGGGTGCGCTTTGGAATGCCTTGAGTAAAACGAATGGAAATTTTGAAAACAAGAAATGTAGAATATACTATAAATATATAGATAAATGATGTTCAAGAAATACCCGGAAGAGTTGACTGAAAAAATAGTGCACCTGTATAAAGGTGGAATGCTCATTACACAGATAAGCAATGAATTGCACATTAACAGGCGCACTGTTAGAACAAGATTAAAAGAATGCGGATTATCGTTCAAGCCTCGTTATGTCAAAAAATTTGATAGTATCCGTGTAAATGGTCAATATTATCACTGGTCTGACTCGATGATTAAGAGATTATATCAATTGTTCCCGAATAATAGTAACAATGATATAGCGATAATAATGGGTCTTCCATTGGCTGCAATTGAAAGGAAAGCTTGCAAGTTAGGTTTGAAGAAAAACGAGCGAAGGTTGAAGGAGCTAAGAGCACGCAATTTAAGGCTTACAAGGAGACACAAGGTTAAAACCTTACAGGACAATCTGAAAATGTTATGATTGCAAACTAAGAACAAAGATATGAATAATATAGAATTATACAATGACAGCTTTCAGAATTACAAGTCGTATCAGTTGCCTAAGGCACAATTGATATTAACTGACGTGCCGTATAATCTTTCAAACAAAGCTTATGCCTCAAATCTTTCTTGGTATATTGATGGGGATAACAAAAATGGTGAAAGCGATAAGGCGAAAAAGCAGTTTTTCTATAATGATAATGAATTTCGTCCTGCTGAATTTATGCATTTTTGTTCAAAGATGCTTGTAAAAGAGCCAAAAGAAAAAGGGAAATCACCTTGCATGATTATGTTCTGTGAGTATGAGCAACAATTTGAATTTATAAGGCTCGGACGCAAATATGGACTGATGCATTATATACCATTGGTATTCAGAAAGAAATTTAGTGCGCAGGTCTTGAAAGCAAACATGAAAATCGTTGGCAATTGCGAATATGGATTGATTCTGTACCGTGATAAGCTCCCAAAGTTCAATAATGGAGGCAGGATGATATTCAATTGCTTTGACTGGTGTGAAGACAGGACCACGCCTAAGGTACATCCTACACAGAAACCTGTTCCTTTGCTTGAAAGATTAATAGAAATATTCACAGATAGAGGAGATGTAGTAATAGACCCTTGCGCCGGAAGTGCTTCGACTCTTCTCGCAGCAGCAAACATGGGACGAAGAGCGTATGGCTTTGAAGTGAATCGGGAATTTTGCGAGAAGGCAAACAATAGAGTTTTAAGAAGAATACAACCTAATATTTTTATGTAAGATATGAAATATGATGAATTTTTGAAACAGCAGAAAAAAACAAAAGTAAGGCATCCGCCTCGGCATCAAGAGTCGCAGATACAGAGGAATATTGTTCAGTGGTTTCGCATGGAATATCCTACATATATGATTGCCGCCGTACCGAACGGAGGATACAGGACTACCGCAGAAGCTCGTATAATGAAAAGCGAGGGTGTTCTGGCAGGATTTTCCGACCTTATCATAATTGCGGACAAGAACATTTTGTTCGTTGAAGTAAAAACATCGAAAGGCAGACAGTCTGACACACAGAAAGAATTTCAGAAAAACGTTGAAAGATTGGGGTTCCAGTATCGTATCTGCCGTTCATTGTCTGACTTTATACTGATAGTTGAGAAATGGCTTAAAGAAAGGTATGGAATATGAGACAGGAGAAAACACGATTGCAAATCCTTCCCAAAAGATATTGTAATAGGATTAGGAATGGGTATGAATTTATCAGTAATGACAGAAATGTGATGTATGTACTAACTCGATGCGTCAGTATGTTAGGAGAACAGGAAAATATCTACTATAATATGAAAGTTTATGTCAAAGAAGCTACCGAATGGCTAAAGACAAGTGGAAGTAGATGTTTTAATGACATAAGTGAATTTGAAAACATGTTTGCAAATGTAAATGACTTTTATAAAGCATTTGACGATTATAACAATTTAAAACAACAGTAGATGTCACGCATTCACACCCATCCCGTATGTCAGAACTGCATATCGTTCGATGGCATCAAAAACAGCTGCCGTGAACAGAGTTCTGAATTTTTCGGCGGCAGCATCTCTCCGTTCCATCTTTCCTGTCCGCAGTACATCGGTCTCGGTGTTGTCTACGCACCGAAGAACCGCCCGAAGAAGTGGTTTAAGGTGAGGACCATGGAGGATATGGATAATTCAAGAGCGAGATTATTCTAACATTATATATTAACCAAAATCAGCATGAAAAGGACATGCTGGCAGGTGAAAATCCTGTTGTTTATGGGTCTTACAAGAGGAGTCATGAGCTCCTCAACCGGTGAAGGTCGGCGCAGCGCCTTGGAGAGTGCGCCATGATATATAAAATCTGACAGCAAGGAAGTTCGATTCTTCCCTTCACCGCCCGTGTGTTTATTATATTTGTTATAATTAGCGATTTTCAATTTAGTAGTTGGCTTTCCGTGAGGACGGACATCTGCGACAAAGCCTCAGAGGAGGTGATGAATTAATTTTTTACCAATTAAATTTATATTAGACATTATTATCAGAGTCTCGCCCGTGAGGGTCGGACTCCTTTTACAAGGGCGCAAAGTGGCAGCGGAAACACATAATAAAACACAAAGCCATTTTAATCTAAATATATCCGCTGGCGGTTCGATTCCGTATGCGCCCACATTAAGACGATTAATAATCATATTAATATAATTAATATCTCATTAATAATCAATGAGTTAAATAAAAGTTCTTTGAAAAATATTTTGCGCATCACAGAAGATTTTATAATTTTGCGGTGTCAAATAAATCATAGTGGCGAGGTTGGAAGCTCTGCCGCACAAGCAGGGCATTTTTTATGCCTAATCGTTTTTTTCGGAATAAGATACAGGTGTATCGCGCCCTTGCACATATTGTAATGGTATATGCGTGCCCTTCCACTATGAGGCATTTGACAAAGGGTAGCGGTACACTCTTTTTTGTTGTATCAACCCAACAATACATTAACGTCAAAAAATCGTAGTGGAAATGACTGACGTAAAAATTTTTAATTCTCCAATGTTTGGAGAACTTCGTGTTACACGGAACGAGAAAGGCGAATTGCTTTTCTGTCTTAAAGATGTGTGCAACTCACTTGGGTTGCAAGTTGGAGCAACAGCTAAACGTTTGAGAGGAGACATTAATTCAAATAATGTCTCATCTATAACGGTATTGGATGCAAATAATCATGGTCAACAAATGTACTTCGTAACCGAACCCGACCTCTACCGATGCATCTTCCAATCTCGCAAGCCCAGAGCTCGCGAGTTCCGAGATTGGGTATTCAACGAAGTGCTGCCTTCGCTTCGCGCAACAGGCGCATACGTAGTGGCTAAAGAAGAAGATAGCGAGGAGGACATTATTGCCCGTGGCTTGATAGCAGCCAAAGCAGCACTCGCACGACGTGAAGAACGCATTAAACAACTTGAAACGCAAACCGAGCAGCAAGCACAGACAATCGACATCCAGCAAAAGGAGTTGACATTGGCAGCGCCCAAGGTCAGATATTATGATGATACGCTTGCTTCTGTTGATTTTGTCACCACACAGCAGATAGCGAATGAAATAGGCATGAATGCCAATGTTCTCAGCAAGAAGCTTGAAGAAATAGGCATACTCTACAATCAATCAAAGCAGTGGCTTTTGAAGATGCCCTACAAGACATGGAACTTGCACGGAACACGGACATTCCCGTACTTGCATAACGATGGAACCAAAGGCTCACGTGTATATACGGTCTAGAACCAACGAGGACGGCGGTTTATACTCGCACTCTACAATAATGACTTCAACGTGAAGTCAGCAATCAAGGACTTAAAAGGAGAAAATCACGCTTAAAAAAATAGAGATATGGAAAACAAAGAAATAAAAATAACAGAACCTACAAGAGAATTGTTGCTGATGTATCGGCGGTTTGAGAATTTGATGACCGACATGGTTAGATATAATGACAAAGGCTATGATTGCGATGATATATTGGATTCTACTTCCGAAACGCTTAACAAAATCAAAGAACGTCTTATAGACATGATAACAGAAAACATTTCAAACTGTGAAGAAGATGTTTTAACGATTTAAGTTATTAAGTGGTGTTTTGATAGGATAGAGTCGGAATTATCCGTTGCTCTATCCTATTTTTTTATAACAAATCAAGGTTAATATTTCCTATACCTTGGCTATCTTTAAAACCGTCTTCATGCTCCCAACAATATCCTTTTGAGTCGAAACGGTATCTTAGAGAAGGATTGTCCTTGATTACAATATGATACATGTTACCTTTTTGATTACAAACACGTTTCTTACGACATTGCATTCTTCAAGCAAATCATATTCTAACAAGTAATATTTATCAGATTTCATGTCTTTGTATAAGTAAGCAATATATTTAATAGGTTCGCTTGCTGGAATTTTTGGGTCTGCTGGAATATTGAATGTCCAAGAACCTACTTGGGCAAGGTCCTCAAATTTTGCTCCTGCATCCTCAAAAGCGAGTTCTATTTTGCTTTTTGCTTTTGTTTCAACATTTACTGAATCTTGTTTCTTTACGATTTTATTTTTTGTGCCAAATGTGCATCCTGTAAAAATCAGCAATGCGCAACCAATAGCGAGTAATGATAATTGTTTCATACTTAAATAATTTCATATATTTGTTTATAACGTGTAATAATGCGTTGTGCTTGATTATCTCTGCCTTGCCTTATATAGATAGCAGCAAGGCGCAGATATTCGTTCTTACGCAATTTACCAAGGTATAGCAGCCTCTCATAACAATGTATTACACGACTATATATACCATCATGCATGTATTTTTTGATACAATCTCTGATTTCTTCGGATGAACTGTCAAACAACTGCTTCATAGGCTGATAATTTTGGTTTGCGCAAAGGTATTAAAATAAAATGATATTATATCATATATTATTTAATATCTCTTTAAAATCAATCCGTAATCTTTAAAAACCTTTAAATCCCTAATGATAACGATAAGAATATTATGCTAATTGGAAATTTCTTAATATATTTGCAAATGTAAAAACAAAACATTAATCCTTTAAACATTAGGAGATACAATAATGAAAAAACAAGATGAAATTCAGATACTCCAGTCATTGAAAGGACACGGACGAGGAGAGACATACTTCGGTCAATTCTTTAAAGATGAGGATATTGACAAGATGTGCGAGAACATTAAAAACGATTATCCTATCGAGATGGAGACAATGTTTAACGACAAGGCTGAGATATTGGAGAACCGCATCGTTAAAGAAAGAAAAGAAAGCGACGAACAACTCCTTCGTCTTGCTGCTGAAATCCTAAGCCACATCAACGATCCGATGAAGATTTATACGGCGATAAAGAATGTTATTGGTCTACCTAATATTCTAAAAGCCAAGTACGACAACAAGGTGGACTTCACCAAAGAAGAGATAGATTTCTTATACAAAAAAGCTAAAAATTATTTCTGATATGGAAGATATGATGATATGGCTCCCGATAATTAGCCTAACAGTAGGCTATATCGCAGGTATATACGTAGGACGTAATTTTAAGAAATTCACGGAGGAATAACAATGGAAAAGAATAACGAACATTACAGATTGAGTGATGGCAAGAAATGCAAGGAATTACTGTCGAAATATCCAGACTACAAGGTGTACTGGCGCAGTGGCTTCGAGTACAGGGGTGCTGGAGAACGGGAAATGCCAAGAGACAGGACGGATTATCCCGTGTTGGAATATTTTGGCAATCTGAAACATAGAATGATTTATGTTACATTCGAGGAAGCCATGCAACGCAAGTATGATTGGTCGGCAGCCATTGATATTGATGTCGACCACGAGAAGAAAGAATTGCATTTCAATGGATTTAGTGAAAATGATATGTATTGATTATGAAAATGGTTTATGTAGTATATGGTTATGATTACCAGGCAAAGAAAGAAGCCAGATTTACGATTGACAAACGTGACATTACTCCGTATATCTGTAGGGTTTTCGCAAGACTGGAAGACGTAGAGAAATACATTGTTGATTTTTTCAAAGAACATGCGTCAGATGATACCATTCTGAACATATCTAAGAAAAAGAACGGTTATTTTTCAGCGGATATGACAATCAACCATGAGAATAATGGCATCGTCTATGGCACAGTCATTGAAGTTAAGCTTCAAGACATAACAGAAGATATTGGTGATAGTAATTTGTTTGATGACTTATTCAGCATCTTCAATGGATAGAATTATAAATATGAATTTATAATAAAAATAGTTATGATAAGTACAGTAAAAGATTTAAGAGAAGCGCTCAAAGGAACGAAAGGTTCTGATTATGTAGAGATAATTATACCATTAAGCAACGGAGGCAAATGGAGAATACCTATCAGAAGCGCAAGGAAAGAAAAAGGAGTATTCGTTATTGAAATCAACAATCCTCTTTAGAACAAGGCAGATGCGGTAATCAAGCCGCTCAGACAGGATGCGATGTCCTGTCTGCCTACAAAGTGCATCATTAGCACCTGGCAGTCTTACAGATTTGCGGTTAGAATTTACCTTTGAGCCGTTTCCTGCCACAAAAACAAAGAAAGGACTGAAAGCGGAAATCAGAGAGCAAACTCTTCAATCCGAGACAACGTAATCAGCGCTGGAAAGGGAGCGTTAACACCCACCGACAAAGCATGGTAAAGTCGAAAAATTACATGACAGCTTCACATCTGGAAGTGGTGGCTCTATATGCTGAGTTTAAATGCAAAACGTAGGCTACATAGTTGTAGACGTAGGGCGCACAACGTACACCGTGCTTTTAAACAGTAAAACATAAATGAACATGGAAAAAGAAATATTAGATGAGCTTATGAACGCTCACAGGAGTATAATTACACTGTTGGAACACGATATTACTATTCCTATTCTGATTGGTGTAAGAGAGATACAGAAGAATTTGTTAAACATTCAAAATATCATATCTAATGAAAACAAGTGATACTTTCAAAAAGGTTATCAAAAGTTATCTTGACAAAAGAGCCAAAGATGACGGATTGTTTGCTGCTCAATATTGCAAACAGGACAAATCACTGGAAAAATGCTGTGACTTTATAATTAATGAAGTTAAAAAGAGTGGTAGAAATGGTTTTGACGATGATGAGATATTCGGACTTGCTATACATTACTATCAAGAAGACGACATTAAGGATATAAAGAAAATTCCAAATTGTCATATCGTTGTCAATTTATCTGACCAGACAAAGGAAAATTTGGAACGCGAAGCAGAATTGGAATACAAGGCGCAGAAACTTGCCGAACTGAAAGCAAAGGACGCAAAGATATTGGAGAATAAGAAAAGGAAAGCGGAAGCTGCTAAGAGAAAAGATGAAGAAACAGGACAACTAAGTTTGTTTTAATTATGAAGACAGATTACTATGTTATAACTATTTTTAATCCTGTAATGTCACAGGATATAAAATATCGTACTCTGACAGAGGCAAAGGCTGCATTCCTAAACTTTATTCGTATTGGTGTAAAGATATGTAGTCATTTCATCTATGGCAGAACTTATAAAGACGACAACATATCTTTAACCTACACTGCATTTTATTCTGACACACAGAAGTTCGGGAAGACAAGGCAAACGATGTACGGGCGTTTAATAAAACAGAAGGAATATAAATTATGAGACCGAGAAATAAATTAGAGAGACAAATCGTAGGATGGTCTACCCTATTGCCTCGCATATCACCAAAGCAAGACAGGTGGGCTTTAAAGCATTGCACGGACATGAAAGCTGCTTATTCTAACAGCTCTCGCATAAGCCATGGATGCTTCTATCTTGTTACGACATACAAAGGATGGCAGGTGGTCAGATACTTCCAGATAAAGGCACATTACGCATACAGAAAAATAAAAAAATACTACTACAAAGAATGTATGCAACACTGGATAAAAGACGACAAGTATATATTCTTGTCGTTGCCTCGTATGCAAGGCTGCATTAACGACGCGTTTTCAAGCGGAGCAATGGAGGTTAGACGCGAGTATGGGCATTGTTCCCTTTTGTGTGACCCACGTTATCTGGGATATGATGATGTATATATAGCTCGCTTACAGAAACGCTTTCAATATGCGTGGAGAAACATGAAAGATGCGAAAGATAAGGTATATGTATTTTTTAGAGCTTTAGGTGCTTCTCCTTATTGTGAGACATTGTGGAGAAATCACCCAGACACATTCAAGAAAGCTGTCTATCGTAACTTTGCATTTGACAAAGATTTGATGTCTGCAATTAAAATTGCTATGCGGTACAGGTATGATATTTCCTCTTCTCTGTGGTGGGATATGGTGGAGAATTTGCATTATCTCAAAAAAGATCTACACAATCCAAAACTTGTATGCCCTATTGATATACATAAGGCGCATGACAAGTGGATGAAACTCAAATTAAGCCGTATGAAAAAAATGTCGGATAAAATGTGCAAGCTTAGACAATTGGCTTCCGAAAAAATGGAGCTACGACGTATCGAAGAGCAGCGTAAAAGAATGGAAGAGCAGAAAGAATATGCCAAGTCTGTGGCACAGGCTTATATCAACAAGCGCAAAAGATTTTTCGGACTTGATATTACAGACGGGCAGATATATATAAAGGTCTTGCAATCCGTTGAAGAATTTTACGAAGAAGGAAAGGAGATGTGTCACTGTGTCTTTGCCAATCGCTACTTTGACATCAATAAGAAACCCTACTGTCTTATTCTTTCCGCTAAGGTACAAGGTCGTAGGGTTGAGACGATTGAGATTGATACGAATGAGCTTAAAATCGTACAATGTCAAGGTAAACATAATATACCGAGCGAATATCATAAACGAATAGTAAATCTTATGGAAAACAACCTTTACAAAATTCAAGAGTTGGTTTAACAAAGAAGCGCCGTTTCCTTATAGTACAGAAACGGCGCAATGTAAAAATCGTTAATCATTTATATCTTTTGGAGATACAACGATGCAAAGGTAAGATTTTTATTTTGGTAAAGCAAAATTTTTGGTATATATTTGCAAATAAAAATATTAAATAGTTCGTGTTTAAACTCAAATGATATGATAAAGAAAGAAGATTTGCTTCCATTCTGTCGATATTACAAAGGAGAAAAGGAATGTCCTTATAAAGAAGGAAACAGTGCTTTATTCTGGGGTTGGGAAAAGAAATGGATTGTTTTCTCATTGTCAGCTTACAGTGATGAGCAGGAAGACCTTCTCGGTACGATGATAGATGAATATGTAGCCGTTGGATTAAGAAAGTTCAACCAGTTGGATGGCACTCCTGTTTCTTTAAAGGCATTGTTATTCAATCGCTATCTGCATCATAGTGACCTTCCAATGAAAGATGGAGTAGAACCGTTTAAGATATTCTATATAAACATATACCAAAAAGGCTCCCACAATTAAGGGAAGCCTTTTTCACTTTTACTTATAAGGGTAACCATCAACATAAGGGAATGGTAATGTATCTTGATTAATAACATCAACATCAACATACCATCTACCGCCAGATCTTTCAATCTTCGTTATTCTAAAGGTTGTTCCTCTTTGTAGAATTATCTCACTTTCAGAGCCAAAACTCATTTGCTTCTTAATACCATCCCAAAGGCGACCTGCTCCATCTCCGTATGCCGAATATGGCTCAGCATACATCATCTTCGTGCCACGAGGCGCATATATATTCAGAATAACGTCACCGCCAAAGCCTTTACCTTTCGCAACTCCTGCGGATGTAAATGCTCCTTCTGTACCTGTTTTTCCCAACAATGCTTTTACTTCGGCTTCGCTTGCAAAATCGTAGTTTGAGAGACCGAATTTTTTAAGCTCAACCATTCCACCTCCGCGCTGTAACCAGATATCCTTATCGTAAGTCGATTTATTGATAATACTTTCAATTAAAGGTATTCTATCACGTCCCAACTTCGCCTTTTCTTCGCTACCGTAATAAGTCAGTCCGCGTAGAGGTTCGTTAATGTTGCTATATGATGATGTATATCCATAGATTGCATCCTTTTCGGCTTCGGTTGCATTCCTCCATACTTCGCCACATTTATCTCGCAAAACATCATCAGCCGTCTTAGTATTTTTTGCCCATACAGCAGCATCTTTTCTTGCTTGTGAATAAGCATCTCCATCGTATGGAATAGAACCATCTTTTGCTTTCGTTGCCCTCTTTAACTTGAGTTTTATGAGAGAATTTTTCTTTTCTTCTGAGTCATGTAATAACTCTTGAGCCAGAGTTTTATCCTTTGCTTTGATGGCATTTTCGAGGTCGTACACCATCTTGTGATAAATCTTACTCTGGGTCTTGTAGTTCTTTATATCAGCGAATTTTGTTCCGATATTAGCCCAATCTATAGCATCTTTTACTTCTTCGAGTTTCTTAAGATACGCAGCTTGTGATACCTCCCAGGTTGCATATTTCGACTGAACGCCATGCATATTGCCGCCCAAGAAATCAATTGCCTCAAATTTCAGTTTTTTCTGTTTCTGTTCAAGTGTTAGTTCTTGCCATTTGAGCAGTTTACTTTCGACAGCATCATACACTTCGTGCAATTCTTTTGATGTAAATTTCTTATGCCATTCGTTTACATCAGGTATAAGTTTAGAAAGTGAAGCTTCATCAAGTTGTATTGCCTTAATATTTTTTGCAAGCGTTTTTGCAGCTTCTCTTGCTTTTTGGTAATTGCCAGTCTGTAATAAGGTTTGTACCTGGGAAATATCAGTTTCACCATACTTCTGTGCTGTCTTTAATACATTTATTGCAATCTTACGGTCAGTCCACATTGACCTTATCTGATAACCATGTTCAAAACGTTGATAGAGCGTTGCAACTTCTTTAGCATCTTTCTTTTCTTCAATTGCTCTACGAATCGCATGGTAACGCTTAAACAGGTCTTTGCTGTTTATATTTGCAACGGATTTTCCCCCATAAAGATTTTGCACCAATCCTTTATAATAGTCGAGGCGACGCTTATTCCATCTGTTCTGTATCTTTTCTATCTGCTCTGGTGTGCGTTTTGCATGTCTTATTCTCGCCGCTTCAAGTATCGCATCACGTGAAGAAACTGGTTTTAAGCCCATTTTCGTGCGTTCTGCTGGGTTTAAAAGATTGTGCCAGTACTTTGTGTTGTCCGCCAGATGCCATGCAAGCTTATCGCGTTTTTGGGCTTTGATTATATCGCTGACATTATCTCTGATATATCTCTTGTAGTTTTCCGGAATATCAGTTATGGTATAAGGCGAAACATAATTACTCATGTCTTCGCCGGCATACAGTCTCTTGTAGAAATCCTTTGCTTCATCTCCCGAAATAAGAATTGGATCTGAAGTGCACATACATTGAGGATGCCATCCAGTCCAGATAAAATCTTTCGGGTATCGTCCTTCCAGTTCGTCACAGATGTCATCAATATCATGCTGTGGCGAAAGATGTATTAATTGTCCTATCACAAAAGGCTCGTTTTCCCAACGTTCATTTCTCGCCTTATGATATGCAGCATTAATCTCAGTCCTTGCCACTCGGAGAGCGTTTTTTCTTGAAGAACGATAGACACCCATACCTACTTTCTCTAACGGTTCTTCGACAAAACGCACCTTACCATCAATTATGCGTTTTCTTCGCCAAGTTACAACATCTTTCTTTTGTCCGTTTTTCTGGATTTTTATGATGTGATACCGACGATACATCATATCTGGATTATTGAGATATTTTCGTATCGCTTTGCCTATTTCCTCTGCCGATGTTCCTTTTCCTAACCCGTCGGCAATAACATTGCTCATTGCCATCTCAAACTCGCTTTTTGTCTGTTGACAGTAATTCCAGACTGTCTGTGCGAGATTGAGTCCTTGTTTGGAATTTAAGCGATTCGAAATAAACGTTTCTGCGGCGATATTTCTTGCTGTCCTTAGAGCTTTATCAGATAGTATTGAAAAACCGCCTAAAACAGCATTATCGTGGTTATACGCAAGCGCTACACCATCAGTTATGCCGTTCTTGTAGCAGAGAATATTGTTCTGAAAGTAATCACTGAATATGTCATTCAGTCTTGTTGTGAGTTTCGGAAACTTATCAAAAGAAAACAGGGCATCATCATCAAGCACGCTCTCATCATAGCCAAGAGAAAACAATTTCTTGACATAATCACTGTATAATCTGCCCAACCGCTTGTTATAAACGGCGAACAGATTATTCAGTTGTTCTTTTTGTTGCTTAGACGTGAGCTTCTTTACCATCTTTATCTCTATTATTTGCCAAAGTACCAATATTGTGAACGACCATATCCTTTAACGTTTTCAACTCTTTTAATTGCTGTCTTAACCGCATCGAGATTTTTGTAACCATCAGACTGATTGCCTGTTAATTTGTCAACATATACATACTGTATTTCCGTCTGACTTGAAGATGGCTCTTTGAGGCCTTTTACAGGTTTTGTAAAACCGGGTCCTGTGCGATAATTCTGCGTACTACTTGTTTTTCTCATTCCTCCTCATTGACTACCGATTGTTTACTTGTTGCCGTACCACCAAATCCCGACAATGCCGCTTCTTGCATCATCGTATCCTGCTGCTCCTGTTTCATTTCTTCCTCTACCTTGTCAGCATCATCGTTCAATGGATTAAGTTCAATCGCACGACGATTGGATGTGGATTTAGCTCCTCCGTTAGACGATGTTATAAGTTGCAACAGCTCAACATCATTCTTCGGGAGGTATGGCTTGAAGACTGGTTCAAAATCAATACTATCGACCACATCTTGCCCGATGCCTTTGATATAGGCTCCAGTGTTAGCTATTCCATTTGCAACGATGTTGCAGCGACGGGTAAACATCTCGCCGTATATCTCCGTTTTAAGGTCTGCTTTCATATAAGGGGCGGTAAACATGAGGCGGATAGCAGCGCCCGATGTATTGTTACCAAGTTGCTTCATGTTTTCGAAGCTAATATCTGCCGTTTGCGTAAACGAGTATATGATATTGAAAAGATTGGCTATCTCGCCCCTTACTGACTCTGGCGAGGAGTTCCATGACAAGACATTCATACGTGTGTCTTTGCCGCCAACGAACACCGCACCCTGTTCTCCTTTCTCGGCAAACCCTTCCAATCTACCTTGCACGAAATATTTAGGCGTACCAAAGTAATCATTGGTGTCACCCCAGTTGGAGATACACGTTTCAACTCGTTCTATCGCCCATTGCACCTTTTCCCATTCCGCTTCATCTTGTCTATAATACACCACTGGTATTTTGGTAAATCCGTGCATCTTCTTGCCTGTGAGCGTCCAACCATTTTCCAGATTCTGATATTGGTATACATACATATCGGTATATACATCAAAATGCATGTATGCCGTGCCCAGTTCATCATATGTATAATACTCACGGGCAAAACCATCCATTTTGTGAGTATCAGTGAAGTGAGGATATAGCTTATCGCCTCTTGTCGGACAGAGCAGCATATTCTTAATCCTGCCTGTAAGTTTTCCGCTACCATCCTGTTCCATATACCATAATTCAGCGGCTTCACGCTCTTTGCAAACTGTACGCACCAATCGCTTGTCAAAGTACTTCATCTTGTTATCATGGTAACAATGATTGACAGCATCAGACAATGATTGTTGCTTGTCATTGAGTTTCTTGATTCGCAAACCATGAGCCGTTATCTTATAAGTCACCTCATTCATCAACAGGAAGCTGACTATCATGTCAACGATAGACTGCTGTATAGGCACCGCGATTCTTACCACATCAACCCATTTGCTCTTATAGAGAGCCTTGCCGGTTATAGGGTCATTCTTACCAGAAGGTACCATTATCTTTTTCTTTGGCCTTTCTCTTTCGTCAAAAACCTTATGCTTGGACGGGTCCCATTGCATCAATATAACATCCAGTGGAGTTTTAAAATCCTGTTTCCTTGCCGTTAACAGATTGTGTATCTGGGACACATCTTGTAATGACAGTATTTCCTCTATTTTTCTCATCTTAATTTCTTTTGTTGCGAAGTTAAATAAACGAGTTTATTTAAAAATACTTTAAGACAACCCTGTGTAAACATTAATGAATATTAAATTATTAAGAAAGACCAAAGATTTTTTGAAAAATGTTTTGCGTTTTCAAAATATCTTATTATATTTGCAATGTAAAAATTAATAATTAATCAAACAATAGGAGATACAACAATGAAACAGATAGAAGAAAAGACATTCGTAAGCGAAGAAATATTTGCAAACGAATATGATTACACTTTCGGAGAGAAGAAAAACGAAAAGGTTGACTTCACATTCATAAATGTTGTAACAGCAAAGGAAATCACCAAGCATGCAATCTTCACCTACCATCAAGCACTAAACCTTGCAAGAGAAAGACGTAATGATGGAAGATATAAAAATTACGAATATGTAATTGGATGAAAAGTACATAAATAATATCTTAAACGGTAAGACCAATTCTATTAATGTTTAATAATAAAAAAAGATAATTACTATGAATAAAGTAAATCATTATGTTGCGTGGTTCGAATACAAGGGTCAGCGCAGCGCACGTTACCAGGGCTTCGCTGAAAGCCTTGACGAGTTTCGCCAGATGTGCGAGGAGAAGCATTTCAACCTCGACGAAATCGACGAAATAGAGTGCATCAAGAAAGACGCGAGGAATGCCGTTGGCAGACCATGCGAGAAGATTGTTACGGAGTATTAACCTTTAGTAAAGCGAAAAACATGATTACCAACGAATTGGCAAAACAGCTTATAGAGCAGGCTGAGTATAATTGCTCTGGCGAAAAAGTGGATTACAACATAGATGACATACAGGCGCTCAGTGAAGATGGTGCCTATCTCGTCTTTGCATCATCCGAGTCTTGCAAGACATCTTTCGTTTGTTACGAGGATGGTACGGCATATTTCCTCAGCGACTGGCAGAGTTGTTACCCTGCAAGCGAAGATGCAATTTCCGAGTTCAACAACTGGGTTACGATTGACTGGAAGGAGTCTCCAGTGATTTTCAACGGTCTCCCAAGAGTTCTATAAGCATAATAATTCAGCCCTCGCTATCACGGTCAAAGCAATCTTATGATAACAACTAATATTAAATTCAACCGGGTTGTTGCAAATGAAAATTTCAACAACAACAGTATCGACGAACTGAAGAACGCTATCGAGAGAGGCATCCTTAGCGAAACGGGTCTGATTGTCGCAAGCGACATGAAAAAGGCAAAAGAAATATTGAACCCCGATGGTAGTCTTGAGCTGCAGAAGACCGTTGCAGGAGAAGCTATTGCCTTCCTCGCTGATGAGACCGCAGTGTCAGTAAGGCTTATACAGCTAAACCCTCACGGTCTTTTAAAATTCGTCTACACGATAAAAGCAACGGAAATCTAAAATAACCCCTTAGCCCTCGATATCACGGTTAAGTCAATAAGCCATGAAGAAATATCAGATATATTACAATAATACGGTTGAGATCAACAATGTTGCAGAGTTTGATACATTGGATGAAGCAAAGCAATATTGTACCGAAAATACGAAAGGGTATGATAAGGTATGCGACAATGATAACTGCTGGGAAGGTCGAAGCAATAACTTCCACTACGAGGTATATGATGGAGAAAAGGAAATACTGGGTGAGGATGGAGACGTTGTAGATTTCAACGAACCTGTCTATATGACGAACCAGTTTTATTGTGATTAACATTCAGCCTTCGACATCACGGTTAAACGAAATAATATGACAACAGGTAGAGGAGGAGCAAGAGCTGGAGCAGGACGAAAGAAACTAAATAAGACAATGTTACATACATACATTGATAGTGATTATCTTGCCAAGCTCAAAAGTAAAGCCGAAGCAGAAAATCTAACCATCGGCGATTGGCTTGTAAAAAATGTTATTATATAACGGTAGAGGAAGAAGACGAAAATATCTTCTTCCTTTTATTTTGGTTTTTTTTCTGAATTTATAACAGATTATATATATTTTCTTCCTATATGCCAGTGATTACATTCAAAACATATATAGGCTTTATAATTAAACAAGTGTTTCTTTTTTATATATGTTGTTGCATCATATTCGCTTTTAAAAATTATCTTCGCAACACCTTTACCATTGTAATGGCATCTTTTACGATGTTCTCGTGGTCGCTTGTCGTAAATTCTATTCATAAGCCTATTCATTAACCAATGAGACCAAGAATATCAGCGGCTTGCATACCGCTGCCATAACCACCCAATACCTTTTCAAGGATAACATAACGGGTTGCATCAATACAATTATGTACGAGGATTCCATTAGCAAAGAACTCGTGCATATCCTCTACCTCAATATCGTAAGTAGGCTGCTCATACTCCTTTAGAGTGCTTATACTTTTCGCTACAAACTCTACCACAAAATCATTTTTTGCTATATTTGTTTGCAATGAAGGTCTCACTACAGTACTCGCATGTTCTTTCTTCATTTTCAAATCCCTTATCTCTTCTCCATTTACTTTTGCATCTATTTGAACAGAATTTTGGAATACTGAATGTTTTTGTGCGGAATTTACTTCCACAACAGATGCAAGTGTATTCTTTTTCTGTTCGATTTCCAAAGACTTTAAGCCCTTGTAATCTATGCCATTCCCTTCCTTCTGCTGAATGATGCCATTCTTTGGCAGCTTCTGCTGCTTTGTGCATATTCTGACGAGCTTTTGTAAGATATCCTTCATCTTGTATATGCTCTTGCGCATGAAGCCGTAGATGCTTTCTCCCTTCAACCAATTCAAGGTACTCGATGCTGTTATTTTGAGGTTTTTCGTCTTTATGATGGACGTGAAATCCCTCTGGGATAGCTCCATTATAGAACTCCCATACGTCTCGGTGCAATCTATGTGTACCACGTGAGAAATATCTTTCTCCATTATAAAGGTGATATTCCTTTTCATTAAAGACTTGGACAGGTAAATCGTGTCGCTTGTCGTAAGTTTCTGTAACTCTTTCCATCCTTTTTTCGTTTTAAATTTGTGTTCAGGAGTAGCCTGTATTTCGATGGCAAAATTACCGAAATCAAACCTAACGACACGTACCAAACGGCATCCTTGTGAAAACAAATGAGTGACCTTGCGATAGCCTTTAGAGGTCATCACATTATCACCAATCTGAATGCTATCTATGCGCTTCAAACCTTCCTCTGTAAGTATCAATGTATCACCCGTAAAGCAATGATTCCACATATCTATCGGTTCGTTGAGCCATTTTCCTTCTTTATCTTGTCTCCAAGTATAGTTGTTGAACTCCTTGCGAAGGTTGAGAGACTTAGATGTAACGTGTATCTTATATTGTTGCATCTTCATTATACCTGCATTGATACTGCCAGCAAACTTCTTCACTGGTTTTATATCAAGTCCTGCGTTATATATTTCATCCACAAGGCGAGGGTCAGCACTCTCTGAAATAATTTCTGGTCTGCCTTCAATATCTTTAAGGGTAGCAATTATCTCATCAGTAAGCATGTGTGTTTTATAACATATTTCGTTCAGATATATGTTATTACCATAAAGCATAACTTCTACAATTGCTGTGCTATCATTGACGTAACCGAAATCCATACCGATATATCTATGCCTTCTTGCCTCGATTGGCACATAATCATCAATAACGACATTCTCAAACACAAGACCTTCAACGACGGCACGCAATCCGAGTCCATATATACGCCAAAGACTCGGATTTTTCCATTTCAGACTTTCTATCTCAGCAATAACTTTTGGTTCAAGAAAAGGATTGTCTTTGTATGTTGATATAAACCAATAAGTATTTTTTTCTTCATTTACTTGGTTTATCCAATGGTCTTCGGAAAATGATGGATTATAATCAAGGATAGAGAACTCTGTGGTACGCATCTGAAGCTGCTGCCATTCGATGAAAGAAAGCTCATTCGCCTCATTTACGAAAAGTATCTTACGCTTAGAACCACGCACCTTCTGCTCGTTATCGGTGGAGAAGAACTCAATCCAAGAGCCATTAGGGAAAGTATAAATGAACTCCGATTTATTCATGCACTTATCATCCCACCAACCAAAATTGAGCATTATATCCTTGAAATCACGATAGACAGTTCGTTTGATAGAAGGCATACCAGCACGAATGATGCTTACTGTGGTTTTGGCTATCTCGTTACACCAAACGCACAGTAATTGGACGATTGCGTAGGTCTTCCCCGACCTACTTGAGCCTTGTAGAGAGCAAGTTGTAAATCCTGCTTCTTTTGCAGCTTTTACCTTCATGTAATTTTTTGCCAGATATACGTGCGGCATACTTTATTATCCTTCTTTGTTAACTTTGATTATTCGACTGTCCTGTCGGGTTCAGCGTCTCTCTTTTCTTTCTCTTTTTTTATTTCCATGAGTATCTTGCCATATTCCTCTGCATTGGAAACAAAATGCACTTGCACTGGGTCTTGCTTAATCTGCTCGCCCTTGCTTGTAAGGTCAATGTGCTGCACCTTGCCATAAGCCCTATCTATGATACGCTCCAGTACATCAAGCCCTTTCTTGTCAAGAACACCCTTGGCGATAATACGCTGCATCATTGGACGTGTCTTGTCGGCAAGAAGCATTTTTAATTCATCTTCGGGCAATGTAGCAATATATATGAAAGATTCCGCGACAATCTGTGATGATGGAACTTCATATCCTTTCTCTTTCATCTCGTCAATGAACATTGTCATCGTCTTGGGTCGTGGAGGTCTACCTTTAGGGTTGCCAACACCGCCCTTTTTAAATTTACCTTTTTCAAGGTTTTCAAGCTGTTTTTTGCGCTTATTCGCATCTTTGGATAATGGCATAATAATACGTTTTATTCCTAAATTATTCCCATCTTACATAATTATTTAAGAAATCCCCGATTTGCTTCTTTTTCTTCCCTTTCCCATTGGCGACATTTTTCTAAAATATCAAAGTACTCACCAAGTTTATGTTCTTTTATCAATCGGGCCACAGCCAAGACAAAGATAGGTTGAGACGATGTTTTCAGCACATTCAAAACTTTCGTTGGCTCCATAAGCAACAGTTCTTCCATGATGCGCACCTTGTGTCTTGATGTCAGCAATCTTTTGGAAGGTGCAGGTAATCCCATACCTTCCAGAACGTTTGTTATTATTTCTTTAGTTTTCATATTTCATATCAATAGATTTTGTTATCATGTGAAATGTTATTATTTTTGCAATCAAGTTCAGTGGGTTAGGGTTGCGAAACATCCTCGTCCTAACTGTGCTATGAACTTTTTGCGGAGAAGGGATGTTCTTCAATCCGCTTTTTATTTCTTATACAATTCCCATTCATGTATATTCCCACTTCCGCTAACTACGATAAATGATTTCACGGATTTATATTTACTGTTAATATGATTTCTTTCATAATGTTCTGCTCCATGCTTGATATCTTGTATTTTGAAAGAGCGACTATAATCAAACAATACTGCAATTGTAGCACTTTTTTTTCTTGCATGATTAATCGCATTTTCTACTGTTTTTCGTGCCGTAGCTTCGTTTATCGCCTTAGGAGAACGTTGCTCATATGACGTGATACCAATCCTGCCATCACCGTATCTTGGTTTTCCATTAGTTATGATAAGCTCATAACCTTCCACTCCTTCAGGTGTCATAGTTATCTGCTTCCCCTTGATAGCCATAAATGTTGCTGCATTATATTCCATATTATCCATATTTCTGTCTTTATAATACAAAAGATAGCCTCCAGTATTTTCATTGAAGAATGATAACTCCTTGTCATACAGCCCACTTTTAAGTTCTTCTGAATATTTAATACTGGCTACCTTTATCGCTTTCGTATTTGGTGTCACATTCTTTGTTGTTCCATACTGTTTTTGCGCCATATCAACCTTTGTATTTAAATGAAACCGTCATTCTGTTGAATGATGTTGATTTCTTGTCTTTATAATTTTGTATTTTGCCAGTTTTGCTGCCAAGGCCTGTTCTCGACAATTTTCTTGTTACTATCCACTTAGGAGATTTGCTTCTGGAGTGAATAAATGCAGGCGCGCTTGATGTGCAAAGATATGAATATCCATTATCCTTATACATTTGCGCGATTGCGTCTGTCATGTGTCTTCCTATGCCTACACCCTGGTAATCTGGCAAAACTACAACTCTATGTTCTTTTCTCGCTTTTTTTAATATTGGGTGTGGGAATGGGAGAATGGAGCAGAATCCTGCCAAATCACCATTTGCCAAGCAAACATACACATGTGCCGCTTTATTATGATAATGACTCAAATAATGATACTTAGCAAACAGTTTCCAAACGTCATCTTTGTTTTTCTTGACTTCATAGATGTCAAGTCTGATGTCTGGTCTATTTTTTTTTTGCGCATCACATAAGTGAAACGTCATATCATTTGTATTAAAGACCCAATCAGGCAACAACCAATCTTCTACATCAAAATGGCACGTGACGGCAATCATTTTTTTGTTTGGTTGTTTTCTGATTGCCTTTTGCATAGCAAAAGACCCAATTTTCGCAACATTCCTGTCAACCACTGATATAAACTCGTCAAATACAAACAATTCATCATCTGAAAGAATTGCTCTTGCTAAATCACAACGCATTTTCTCTCCATTACTCAATACTTGATATGGTTTCAGCCATGATGGTGGGGAAGAAAAACCAACAGCATTGAAAGCTTTAGTAATTTCATCAACACTTCGTCCCTTTGGCATGTCATCAAGTATTGTTTCATGCGTATACTCGAAATTGGTGATATAAGCATCAGGAAACAGTTCTTTGGCTATTGTCGTCTTACCAGTTCCACTATTGCCGACGATAAGTCCCACAGACCATTCGTTCGGCAATGCTATATTACCTTTGAAATGTTCAACTATATTTTCAGTTTCCAAATCAAATGTTCCCATGATACTTGCAACACGGAACGTTTTCTTTGGTTTCACTTCTCTTATAATGTCAAAATTCGGCATTCTAATTCCCTCCCTGTCAATTCTTCATAAAGTGCTTGCAACGTTTCTTCATTTTTGCAATCCACTTCGAGTTTATATTCAGATACTATTTCTTCTGAATAATCCTTTTCTTCTTTTTCTTTTTTTTCTAAATTGTCGGCATCTTCCGATTCTGTGAGAAACGAGCAATCAATGCCCCAATCCTGCAAGTCATTTACCTCCCAATCACCGTTGGCAAGCTCGTCCCAATCCCAGTTACCAGCCTGCACGTTGTCCTTAATGGCATATTCCTTAATTTTGGCAATAGACACGTCCTCGTTAAGTACAAAGCAAGGCAGAGCTTCAAAACCTTCCACGCCTTCATTGTGCAACTCCTGACAAATACGCAAACGCATGTTGCCACAGACAACAACGAACTTGCCATCCTCTATTGCGTAGACCATAAGCGGCTTGTATTGCAACAGCTCTGGCGAGTCTTTAAGCGACTTCTTTAATTTGTCGTGTTCTTCACCTTTCAGATAGCGAGGATTTTTCGGAATGCCTACGATCTGACCTTCATTGAGTTCCAGACACTTGATGTCGATAATCCGTCTTATACCTAACTCATTGGGGCTTTTATTTTCCTTTCTAACCATGTTTATTCGCTTTTAATTAATATTTAAAGCAAAGTTAATACGGATAAACAGTGTTTATAAGTATTTATAGATTTCTGTGTAAACAAAAAAAAGGTACGACACGTCTAATTGTGCGTACCTTTCAAATATGTGCTATATTATAACTGTAGTATGTGATTGATTCGTAATTTTTGCCTATTTATTCAATAAATCCAGCAACACTTTGCGTACACTTCTTTGAACCTGTGCTCTCGTACTTGTACGAGCACTGCCATAAAAACCACTATTCGTAAATAACGACCGTCCTAAAGAATGTGCATCAGAGACCCTTACAATATCAACGATGTGTCTTTTATCATACGTGCATATATGACTGATACGATATTCTTCATCTTTGATACTTATGTATTTTAAACTATTTTGCGTTGGTAATTTAAAATCTTCTATCTCCTTGGTTTTCGTGCTTGTATACTCAGCATTTTTACAACTACTGTTTACTTTTATCGCTTTTATTAAATCACCATCTACCATAATACAGTTATTTGTTTTCTATGTGTTTTTTACTCATTCAACAATTTCAGTAACTCTTTTCGTATGGTTTTTTGCACTTGTGATTTTGTCTTGGTCGTAGCCATACCATAAGAACCACTTTTCGTAAACACTTCACGGACTAAAGAATACCCATCGGATGTTCTTATTATATCAACAATATGTCTACCATCGCTTGTTTTGCTATCTCTAATACGATAGTTTTCTCCATTTATATTGATATATTTGAAATCATTTTGTCCTGGCAGCTTAAAACCATTTATTTCTTTTGTTTTTGCACTGATATACGCAGCATTCGATTTTATGCTTACACTCGCATTGTTGCTTGTTCTGCTTGCGCTTGCATTATTTGCGCTAATTGTTTTTTGTAGAACCTCCACCTTTTGCCATAATCTATGATTATTTGTTTTTCTTAGCTTTTTCAATATATAAATTTATCTCTTTCTCGTAATTCTTACGTGCTTCTTCTGTTTTTGCCGCCTTATACCCATTAAACATGTATGTAAGATTCTTTCCCTCAGCCCAGTCTTTCGCTATACTATATTCAAATTCTAGGTTATTCAATCGGTCGCTATATCCTCTTGTTGCGAATGCATACCATCCACGCGGCACGCCTATCATATTGAGCTGGTAGTATTTTTGAGCAACGTTCAAATCAACAAAAACACGGATACCTTTTATTTGCATAACACGAGCTATCCATCTTTTCTTGTAGATAGCCTGTAGACCGAAAGATATAGGCATTTCGTTGTACAAACTACCATTCGGCTCTATAATTTCACTTGGATTGTGTTGTAATATTTTCTCAGGATGCTCATATATGGCATTAAAGCGATAATCGTCAGTATAGAAATGTAAAGCACCAGAGTGATTGAGATTATACGTTCTTTTCTGCTCGCCGAAGCATAAGAAAGGAATGGTACACTGCTGTGCTTGCATATCAATATCCAATGTAGGTATCTCCAAATCATTGTCCGTCGGAAACAACATATCGCTAATTTTCAAATTCATGTTGTCATTCATAACAATCTTGTTTTAAAACGTTATTAATAGTGTTATAGAGTTCTGTAACGATAGGATCTTTTACCTGTATATAATGCCAGTATTTCCGTGCTTGATTGATTATATTGCATCTTGTCCGGCATATCAATCTTGCAGCTCTGCTTGGCGCAACACCTCTTTCGCGGGATATATAGCAATACAATCCTCGCAAGATGTTCAGATGCTCGGTTTTCCGATATGAACAAAATTCAAAGAAAGATATATTGCCAACCTTGCAAATCGTTGACAGTACATTGTTGGCTATAGCATATTGTTGAAAAGCATTATAATACATAGGCAGAAAGAACTATTATTTTACGCTGCAAATATACAAATAAATTACCAACAATATTAATAATATATTAATATAATATAAATTATAAACAATTATTATTTTCTAATTGGTATTTTTATTATTTTTGCACCAGTTAAGCGATACGGCTCATTATTGCATGAATATGGATTTAATTGGCTCTTGATTGAGCATTAAATACGCCCCCGGAACTATGAGCCGTTCTGGGGGTTGCTTTTTTTGTTATGTATATAAAAAGAAGAATTATAATGGATTTATACAAAAATGTTGAACTGAGAAAAGCAGTTTCAATGTCTTTGTTTCTGAAAAAGCATGCCGTTTCTTCCGCTATACATAATTATAGCGTCAACAAGATACGTTTGCTGACTGGTCTTAGTGCAAACGTTATAAAAAAACATGTCGATATTCTTCTCGTGTATGGTCTTGCTGAATTTGTCGGCAAGAAAAAAGACATATTCATACTCCATACACTGAAAAGCAGTACAAAACATAGAAATGTATATATCAATGATGACAATTTCAAACAAAATGACAATATCAGGAAAAATGGCAAAGCACAAAGAGTAAAACATATTGATGATTTGCTATGTATTGCCATGATAACGGAAATTCAGAAGCACAAGGATTATGCTAAACACATTATTCAGAAGAAAGAGCAGCCGAAAAATTTGCAAGAGTTCAAAGCTGCGCTTTCTGCTTGCAAGAATGCTGGTTGGAGCAAATCTTATGTTGAGAATGGATTATCTTACAGTACTATAGCAAAGAAATTAGGTGTAGGTATGCAAAAGGCTTTTTTGTTGATTAAAAAAGCCGTGAAGCAGAAAATATTGAAAAAGGTAAATAATATAGATAAAGTATTCTATCCTGGTGCTATCTATATACAAGACTTAATCAAAACATATACATATATATATAAAGACTATATATATAAAGTTAATGCCAACACCTACATCATACTCTAATGGTAATATTACTTTATGATTATCTAAAGCTTTAAATAATATTAATTTACCAAGAATAATAATACTTTTATTATGTTATTTGTTATTTTATTAATAATTTTGCAACATGTAAATAAAATCATTAATCATTAACACGAGAAGATATGACTAAAATCAGATTCAAACAAAGTTTAAAGACCGAACTTATCGATTCTTTAATCATGCTACGGGATGGCTTTAGTTTATTTGGAAAAGTTTTGTTGCGGCTATTGGATATTTCCGTACATCGATTCCCTTATGCCTACATCTGTAGCATTATCACCGTAATTAGTCTGTATTGCGCCGTAGCAATCATGCAAGCTCGTTCTGAGCGTGATGCTGCTATCAAAAAAACCTATATGGTACAGCAAGAGCTTGACAGTTTAAAAGTATTCAATGATATTAAGAAAGGAGGTACCTATGTCCAGTATGAAGATTAGAATACACAAACAAGGTGAGCCTTTCCCTATATATACATTCCTTGCACCTAAGAAAGAAAAAGAAATATATGATGTATATAATGCTTCCTTCTTGATTGTAGGTGCGACTTGCGAAACTGCGCAAGAGATTATGGTGGACGCGAAAGATGCGATTCGGAAAACTCCTTTATTTAAACACAAGGTGAAGTATCATACAAACAGGGCTATGGAATTATACAAAAAAATGGAGTATGAACTTTTTTACGATATGAATTGCAAACCCAAGTTTTGGATGGACTATATGGATGCTTATGATGATTTGATAAAACCACTTATTGATAAGATGCGTTTTCATTTTGACAATGTAATGGTCAAATACAAGAAAGAACCGTATGGTCATGAAAAAGCCCTTATGCTCATGGCGTATAATTGTTTGTTAATATCATCTGTAACCTTTGATAGCTATTTTCAGCAATTTGTAAAAACGACAGGTAAAAACATATCAAATATAAGCCCTATGAAAGCAATTAAGGATGTCAAGAAGGAGTGGGCACTTGCTCTTGACAATATTGATTTTAAAAACAATTTCGATTTATTGAAATACAAGAACTGCACAAAAGCGGTGGAAAAAATATACAAATTTATCGAAAATGCTGATGTTATAAATATTGCTGGAGAAATAGCGTTAAAGAAAAATCCAGAATGTGATACTAGAAATTTAAATCAAAATCCGAAACAATGACAACACTACTAATCTTCATCATCGTCTGCCTCTTGGTCGCAGACGTCATCCTCCTCGTCTCTCTCAACCGCATAATGGGGGAGAACGTAAGACTGAGGGAGAAATACAATAAACTTGAAAAGCGCCTCACCGACAAGCTTTATGAGTCTGCCGGTATCATCCAGGCACTGCAAAGACACATCAACGGAATAAAATAAAAGCTTATGATAACATACAGACTCAACCAGCTTCCTCCCGAATACGGACTGATGGGTGTCGAACGAACCTTGATACACCGATTGATGGAAGCTGGATTCAAGGTGAAAGTCTTGAATGAGGCAGGGGAGATACACGTTTGGGGCAAAGCACTCCATCTCTGCGAATGTGAAATCACTTTCCTTGGTCTTCCTGACATCATCCAGTTCATCAACTTTGTCGGCAAGATTACAATTGACCTTAGCAGCATCACAATGCTCGAAGCCGAGCTAAAAAGTTACCACAAATATCCAGAACATCCAGTAGTTCCAGACCGTCTAAAAGATTAACACTATGAAACTATACAGATTTATGTCCAGGCAGGAGTATAAAGCTCTCGCAATAGGCAAGACGATAATCAGCAGCGTTGACCACGCGAAGAGAGGCTTTAAATCCACAGCCAAAGGCATCTGTTTCGGCATCGGAGACTATGAGCAGGCAAAGAAAGACTTCCGTCGCCTTAATGGCATTGTGGTGCCACATTATCTTGTCGTCTTCGACAAACCCGATACTCTGACATTCACTAAATGTCAAGGACGCTATACTGATTGGGAAAAGTTCGACAGACTATATTCCAAAAATCCCGAGGCATGTCCTCTTGGAGCAGAGCCGATGAAGATGTGTGACGAATATTGCACACCGTACTATTCCTTGAACGACATTGTGGAGACCTACGAAGTGTACCAAGTGACAAACTCATTAGGAAACCTTAAAACAGTAAGAAGAATATGAAAAGATACATTATCAAAAATGCGGATGGAAGCGAGCAAAGCGAAATGCAAGCCATCCATGAATCACGCAAAGAAGCCGGGGAAACCTTGATGGACTACATTTGCAACCACAACGAAGATTTGGACGTTGACGATGACGATTATTTGTCGCCGTTTGATTTCGTCCTTGAAGAAGTTGAATGCAAGGAAGTGAACGAAGTAATCACGGACTTTGAGAGCGCAAGAAAAGCCCTTGGCGGCAAGCCGAATGCGGACTTTACCGTTTCAAAGAAAATTCTTTCGGGAAACGTTGTCCAACTTAATGATGTTGCAAGACTTGTAACCGACATCAACCCCATGCACATTGAAGCGTTGATAGCCTTGAACGAGTTGTTCACAATCGCACAGGCATGGAACAAGGAAGATGGATTTGTACCCGATTTCTCGGATTGGGAACAAGACAAATGGTTTCCTTGGTTCGTGTATGACAAGGATGCTGCGGGGTTCGTGTTTGCGGTTACGTTTCACTCGCCCTCGTATGCGTGTGCGAATGTCGGTTCTCGGCTTTGCTTCAAATCGTCCGCGCGCGCCGCGCAATTCGGCAAGCAATTCGCCGACCTTTACAACAAGGTTTTCCTGTAAAGTTGTAAATAAAAAATAATACACTATGAAGAAATATGAATTAACTACAGAAACCCTACAATTTGCAGGATGTACATTACATAGGATAAAAGCCGTGAGAGATTTTGGCTCTGTAAAAGCAGGAGAACTTGGTGGATGGATAGAAAGTGAGGAAAATCTTTCTCAATATGATAATGCCTGGATTTGCGGTGAAGCTATGGCTTTTGGTAACGCAAAAGTATTTGGTAATGCAAGAGTATTTGGTAACGCAAAAATACTTGGTAATGCAAAGATACTTGGTAACGCAATTGTATGTGGTAATGCACAAGTTTATGACAATGCAAGAGTTTGTGACTTTGCAGTGGTCATTGACTATGCTGAAGTCTCTGATTATGCTTGTGTTTACGGCTATGCAAAAGTTTGCGACAATGCCACTATCGAAGGTGATGCAAAAGTCTATGACGCTGCGGACTATATAGTCTTCAAAAATTTTTGGAGCAGTGGACGGTACTTTACCTGGACTCGCTCAAACAATAAATGGAGTGTCGGATGCTTCTATGGCACAGGTGAAGAACTGATTAAAAAAGCCTATGCCGATAGCGAAAAATCAGGCAGAGAATACGAAAGAGTCGTGAGATATGTAGAAAGCATACTCGCAGACGAAAGAAAATAAAGAAAAATGGATTAAAGAAATGAGAGCTAAATTCAATTATTATGAAACGTAAATCGACCAGCAAAGACAAGCTAATCCACGTATCTGACTTCAAATGCGTGGAATGCGGAAAGCAAGCGGAAGTGTTCTTTCCAGTCATGGATCCAGATATTCCGTCTTACCCATATTGCAAGAAATGTGCTGACAAGGCTCAACGTGAACTATTCATCAAATTATGTGAAATCAATAAAAAATAAAGTATATGAAACAAGAATATATTATCGGTGATGTTGTTATGTATAACAACAAAATTATGGTAATCAAAGAGCCAAGGGATGAAATCCACTTTGATTTGTCTTGCCCCGAAAAAAAATTGGTGTATTGTTGTGTGCGCGTTGAGGGTATAAAGCCTATGCCTCTTACTTATGAAATTCTTGAAAAGAACGGATGGAAGTGGGATGGACAGGACTTTGTTGGAGCATGTCTTCTATATCCTGAAGGCAACTATTTTGTTTTCGATGATTTTAGAACAAAAATAAAATATGTTCATCAGCTACAGCACTTACTCTTTGGTTTGGGAATTGATTTTGACTTTAATTTATGGAATAGCAAGTAAGGAGGTGACGAATGATTGATAACTTGACAATAACCTTTGAGAGTAATGGCATAACCCATACTCTTGATGTCCCAACAAGGGATGAAAATCTGCCCTATAACCTTGCAACTGCATTTACTGAGATTATAAAGCAGTCAGATGCAAACAGTGAAATGGTAATAGACAATCTCAAGGATGAGTTTGCTTATGGAACAAATTCTTGGATTTCAGTCAACGACAGACTACCAGAAGTGAATAAAGAAGTAATTGTCCTTGATGATGAGAATAAACTTTCATTTGCTCACAGAGTAGATACTACAATAGAAAACCACTACAGGGGTTGGAATATTCCAAGTGTAGAATATTGGATGCCATTTAATAATCCTTTAAAAGATTAAGATTATGACAAGAAACAAAGTAAAGGAGTTGTTACCTATTATGCAGGCATTTGCAGAAGGTAAAACAATAGAAGTAAGAGTTATTGGAACTGATAACTGGATAGAAACGGATGAAATTTATAGTGGACGTAGCAATGATTATGATTATCGTGTGAAACCAACACCAAAATATCGTCCATTCAAAAATGCAGAAGAGTGCCTTGAGGAGATGAAAAAACATCAACCATTCGGTTGGGTGAAAGACAAGTACCTCAAATCCGCAACTACGCGCCTAATATGATACAGAAGCGAAAATAATCTGCATCGTTAGTAAAAAGGGGGCACAGTGCATCGAATGTCACCATAAAGACATATAAATGCCCCTTACCCCACCATGCGACTTGAGGCAATACGCAAAATCACGACCATAAGTTGCCGGTGTTATCCAAAGTCATTCTGGAACACATCAGCATAAGCGTTGTTGCATGAATAGATATTCAGCACATACTGCCTTGATGTCCTGACCCATTTTGCTGGCACAGAGATGAACTTGAAGACAAACGCCTTGATGCGGCTTGTTGCTTTGAGTCCGAACCTCTTCACGTCAAGCCTCGCCATGATGAATTTATAGAAGTTGCGTATGAGTGCCGTAAGCAGAAGAAACACCGTGTTTTCTCCCATGAAGGATTTTGGAAGCCTGTTCCAGCCGAATCCGTTATTCATGTCATCGAAGATGCGTTCCTTCCCTCCACGGAGGTTATAGAATTCGACAATCTCTTTCTCGGAAGACTCGTAGTCATTTGTAAGGATGCAGCGGTAGGTGTATTCTCCTTCCCACAGGTCGAGTTCGCCGTCTATCCGCTTCTGTCTTTGAATCACAAGACGGTATGCCTTCCCTTTCCATTTCTCGATGAGAATGGAGGCCAGCTCAAACTCAATACCGCCCAATTCCACTTTCTTCCAACCTCTGAGGGCAAAGATGTCATTGTAGAGCGAACTGCATCGGTTGGCACGGATATAGAAGGTCTTGCAGTGTTTAGCAATCTCTTCCACTATCTCTTCAGAACACGAGCCGCAATCAGCTCTGAAACGGTTGATAATAAGCTTGTTCTGTTCAAACCTTTCAAAGAACCTCTTCAGCGTGTCCTTCTGGTGGAAACGGACATTTGTGTTGCCGTCGCTGTTCTCAATGCCGACAATCAAGTCGCCAATAACTGCCACGCCAGGGCGATAACCAAGGAACTTCTTGTATGTAGGCTTCGCATCATACT
>ERZ1673734.248-NODE-248-length-51569-cov-5.589762_pt1 | contig 51569 bp, 49 predicted proteins | sample MGYA00580199_ERZ1673734 | MGnify/ENA primary metagenome ERZ1673734 (study PRJEB41218, sample SAMN15661742) | gut metagenome | host: Homo sapiens | place: Canada: London | collected 2015-08-20/2019-03-30 | study: EMG produced TPA metagenomics assembly of...
CCAAGTAAGGAGAACGCACCATGGCGGAGATCATCATGGCCTTTGCGCCCCTTGTGTTCCTGATCGTCTATGCCCTCAAGACCCGCAAAATGGCGGACGCCATGATATTGGCCGCGCTGCTGGCCATGGTGCTGCTGCACCGGCAGCACTTTCTCACCGGCGCCATCGACGCGCTGTACGGTGCGCTGTCCAACTCGTCGTACCAGTTCGTGCTGTGCATCACCATCGGCTTCGGAGGCATGATTACCCTGTTTCAGGAGTCCGGCGCCCTCATGGGCTTCCGCGACCTGCTGCTGGCGGTGGGGGCGTTCCCAAGGCGGGAGTGCTGAAGCGTGCCTACCGGCGGGTGGAGAGCGGCGGCCCCACGTTTGAGCGGGACGAGAAGGCGGAGAAGCTGGTGGACGTTGCCGACGTGGACGAGAGCCGCGCGTCCTCGGCGTGGAACGCCGTGGGGCCGCTGGCGTTTCTGCTGGTGGGCGGCCACGGTATTTGCCGTAGGCGGCTGCTGGGTGGTGATGACCATCGCCATCCCCGTGTTCGTGCCGCTGGCCCTGTCCATGGGCGTGACGGCGCCCGTCATCATCGCCGCCGTCATGAGCGGTATCGGTCTGGGATACAGCACCTGCTTCTACGCCGACGCAGTGTTTATGACCACAGCGGGCACCGGCGTGTCCAACATTACCATCATCAAGGCCACGCTGCCCTATGCCGCAGGCGCTGCGGCTGGGTTTCTGCTGTGCGGGATACTGGTGTGAGAGAGCCTGCGGGGCGCTTCCGGCGGGAAGCGCCCTTTTACATTCTTTATGAAACCTTAACTTGGCGGGCGGCGGGGGATATGCTATAATAAAACATCTTTACAAAAAAGGAGGTATTGCACATCTATGGATACTGACGGCGGTGACTACCCCTATGACCACTTGAACTGCCATCTGTTTTTGCCTGCATATCTGCCCCGCGTCCTGCGGAGCGGACGTGCTTTTTTGCGCTTGTAGGGGCGCTTTTGCGGCGTAAAAACAAAGACGACAGAAAAGGAGTTACATAGCTTGTCAACAACAACCTGTATCATCATGATGGCGGTATGCCTGGCGCTGTCCGCCTATTTTTCGGCCACGGAGACGGCCTTTTCCTCCGCCAACACCACGCGCCTGCGGGCTATGGCGGAGAAGGGCAGCAGGAACGCGGCGCTGGCGTGCCGCCTGCTGGAGAAGTACGACCGGCTGCTGTCCACCATCCTTATCGGCAACAATATCGTCAACATCGCCACTGCGTCCATCGGTACCGTGCTGTTCGTGCGGCACTACGGGGAAGCGGGAGCCACCATCTCCACCGTGGTGGTGACGGTGGTGGTGCTGATCTTCGGCGAGATCTCCCCCAAGAGCATCGCCAAGGACTGCGCGGAGAAATGCGCTGCGCTGTCGGCACCCATTCTGCAGGTGCTCATCTGGGTGCTGACGCCGCTGAACGCGATGTTCGCCCTGTGGAAGAAACTGCTGAGCCGCGTGTTCCGGCTGAACGGCGACAGCAAAATGTCCCAGGAGGAGCTGCTGCTGTTGGTGGACGAGGTGCAGCAGGAGGGCAGTATCGACCGTGACGAGGGCGAACTGCTGAAAAACGCCATCGGCTTTTCCGAGCAGACGGCGGAGGACATTCTCATCCATCGGGTGGATCTGACGGCGCTGCCCATCACCGCTGCGAAAGAGGAGGCGGCAGAGCTGTTCACCCGAACGAAATACTCCCGCCTGCTGGTGTATGAGGGGTCCATCGACCACATCCTGGGCACCATCCACCGCAAGGACTTCTACGTGGGCTGCGGCGTGACGGAGAAGCCGTTGGCGGACATCGTGATGCCGCCGGTATTTGCGCTGGAGAGCGAGCCCATCCGGCAGCTGCTGAAAAAGCTGCAGCAGGCCAAGACCCACGTGGCGGTGGTGCTGGACGAGTGCGGCGGCACCTGCGGCATCGTCACCATGGAGGACATTTTAGAGGAGCTGGTGGGCGAGATCTGGGACGAGCACGAGCAGGAGGAGACACCGGTGCGGCGGCTGGGGCCCGACAGCTGGGCCGTGGACGCGGGCATGGATCTGGAGGACTTCGCCGCGCAGTTCCACATCAAGACCGACTCGGAGATGGTGTCCGTCAGCGGCTGGGTCATGGAGCAGTTCGGACGGGTGCCGGAGCAGGGTGACAGCTTCGACTGCGGCGGCCTGCATGTGGAGGTCACGCAGGTGGAGAACCACCGCATCGGCGCGGTGCGCGTCACGGCGCCGGCCGGACAGGACGCGCCGCAGCAGGCGGCGGGATAACAGAATAAAGAGGAGCATGCGGGGCATGCTCCCTTTTTTTTGCGGGACGCTCCCTCTTTTTTTGCAGAGGCATCAAAAAATTCGTCAGAATGGCAAAAAATATTTGAGATTGGCGGGGCGGACGTGGTATACTGTGTTTGATAAGCGCTCTCGGAGTGCTCTGCGCCGCGGGAAGCGCGGCGGGCAGAAGGAGGACCTACCATGCGAAAGATCCAGTCCAGCCAGCAGGCATTGTTCCAATTCCGCGGTATCCCGCCGGTGGGGATGGCCATCTCCATGGCACTGCAGCATCTGGTGGCCATGGTCGTGGGGTGCGTGACACCGGCCATCATCATCGCCCACGCCGCGGGCCTGCCCCAGAGCCAGCGGGTGCTCCTCATCCAGGCATCGCTGGTGATGTCCGCCGTCACCACGCTGCTGCAGCTTTTTCCCATCGGGGGACGGTTCGGCGCGGGACTGCCGGTGATCTTCGGCGTCAGCTTTGCGTATCTGCCCAGCATGCAGGCCATCGTCTCCGGCCACGGCGGGCTGTCCGCGGTGGCGGGGGCCATGATCGTGGGCGGCGTCATCGCCACGTTGGTGGGCATCTTCATCAAGCCCATCCACAGGCTGTTCCCGCCGGTCATCACCGGCACGGTGGTGTTCACCATCGGCCTTTCCCTGTACCCCACGGCCATCAACTACATGGCCGGCGGCACCGGCAATACCTACGCCTCCGTGGTGGAGGAGCGGGGCCTTACCGAGGCGCTGGTCTATGGCTCGTGGCAGAACTGGGCCATCGCGGCGTTCACGCTGACGGTGGTGCTGGTGCTGACCAACCACGGAAAGGGCATCTGCAGGCTGGCATCCATTCTGCTGGGCATCCTGGCGGGTTACGCAGCGGCGTTCATCGCGGGGATGGTGGACCTGTCCGGCATCGGCGAGGCGGCATGGTTCTCCCTGCCGCAGCTGCTGCCCTTCGGCATCACGTTCGAGCCATCCGGCTGTATCGCGCTGGGGCTGCTGTTCGCCATCAATTCCATCCAGGCCATCGGCGACCTGACGGCCACCACGGTGGGCGGCATGGATCGCCAGCCCACGGACCGCGAATTGCAGGGCGGCATCGTGGCCTACGGCGTCAGCAATATCCTGACGGCGCTGCTGGGCGGTCTGCCCACGGCCACGTATTCCCAGAACGTGGGCATCGTGGCCACCAACAAGGTGGTGAACCGGTGGGTGTTCGCCCTCACCGGCGGATTCCTGCTGCTGGCGGGCGTGGTGCCCAAGTTCTCCGCCGTGCTGACCACCATCCCCCAGTGCGTGCTGGGCGGGGCCACGGTGGCGGTGTTCTCCACCATCGCCATGACTGGCATGAAGCTCATTGCGGCGGAGGGCATCACGGCGCGGAACACCACCATCGTGGGGCTGTCTGCGGCGCTGGGCGTGGGCATCTCCCAGGCCTCTGCGGCGCTGGAGCAGTTCCCCGAGGCCGTCACCACCATCTTCGGCAAGTCGCCGGTGGTCATTGCCACGCTGATGGCGGTGCTGTTGAATCTGGTGCTGCCGCGGGAGGAAAAGTAACGAAAAAAGAGACGGCACAGCCGTCTCTTTTTTATGCGTCGGTGAGCTCCAGTACCACGGGGCAGTGGTCGCTGCCGGTGATCTCCGGCCAGATGTCGGCGTTTTTGACGCGAGGCATCAGGCGCTGGGACACGATGAAGTAGTCGATGCGCCATCCGGCGTTATTTTCCCGGGCGTGGAAGCGGTAGCTCCACCACGAATAGGCGCCGGTGCGGTCGGGGTACAGGGCGCGGAAGGTGTCCACAAAGCCGCTGGAGAGCAGACGGGTCATCTTGGCGCGCTCCTCGTCGGAGAAGCCGGGGTTCATCCGGTTGGATTTGGGATTCTTCAGGTCGATCTCCTGATGAGCCACGTTCAGGTCGCCGCAGTACACCACCGGCTTTTTGGCGTCCAGCTCCAGGAGGTAGTCGCGGATGTCATCCTCCCAGGCCATGCGGTAGTCCAGACGGGCCAGCTGGTCCTTGGAGTTGGGGGTGTAGCAGCAGACTAGATAGAAGTTCTCGAATTCCGCCGTGATGACCCGTCCCTCGTGGCGGTGTACGTCATCCCCGAAGTCGTAGGTCACGGACAGGGGCTGGCGGCGTGTGAACACGGCGGTGCCGGAGTAGCCGGCTTTGTCAGCGCTGTTCCAGAAGCGGTAGTAGCCCTCCAGCGGGAAATCGGCCTGCTCCGGCCGCATTTTCGTCTCCTGCAGGCAGATGACATCGGCATCGGCCAGGGCGCAGAAGTCCAGAAAGCCCTTATTCAGGCAGGCCCGCAGGCCGTTGACGTTCCATGAGATCAATCGCATGACGGAAGCTCCTTTGTGTCTGTTTGGGATATTGTACCACACTTTCCGGCGGGGCACAATCCCGGAGCGGAGCAGGTCAGGAAAAACGGACTTGACTTGAAGCGAGCTTTAAGTTGTATACTACGGGTATCATTATATAGAACGGATGTTCTCGTATGAGCAAGAAGCTGGTAGCGTATTTCTCCGCGTCCGGCGTCACCGCCAAGGTGGCCAGGACGCTGGCGGAGGCCGTGGGGGCCGATCTGTTTGAGATCGCGCCCAAGGCACCTTACACCAAGGCGGACCTGAATTGGATGGACGCCAATGCCCGAAGCACCGTGGAGATGAAGGACCCCGGCTCCCGTCCGGAGCTGGCGGCGGGGCTGCCCGATGCGGCGGCCTACGACACCATCTATGTGGGGTTCCCCATCTGGTGGTACGTGGCGCCGACCATCGTCAATACGTTCCTGGAGAGTCTGGATCTCAGCGGCAAGACCGTGGTGCCCTTTGCCACCTCCGGCGGCAGCGGTATGGGCAAGACCAATGAACGTCTGGCTCCCAGCTGCAAGGGCGCGCGCCTGCTGGAAGGAAAGGTGTTCAGGAGCAGCGCCAGCCGTCAGGAGCTGGCCGCCTGGGCTGAGAGCCTGTAAATGCATAAGCATGCGGAAAACCACCCCGCTGTCCGAAAGGACGGCGGGGTGGTTTGTGTTTGGCGCAGAAAACCGCCCGGGGGCGGTTTTACGCATGCGGGTCACAGCCTGCGGGCACGCTTTTGCAGCTCGACATACTCCCGTACGGCACGGCAGCCGTCCGGCCCCAGAGACAGCAGGTCGGCGTACAGCCGATCCAGCGTGCCTCCGCCTGGCAGCGGCTTTTTATAGTCGCTGACGGGTGCGGGGGCGTCCGTCCGGCCCAGCAGATAGTCGGTGGAGACACCGTAAAAATCTGCCAGAATGAGGATGCACCGGACGGGCATCTCGTACTTGCCAGTTTCGTACTTGGAGTAATACTGCTGCGAGGTGCCCAGGATCGCGGCCACGTCCGACTGCTTCAGATCCCGATCTTCGCGCAGCCCCCGTATGATCTCGCAAAACGTCCGCATATGGAACACCTCCATTTTTTGTGGTAAAGAATTATAGCGCACATCACATGTGGCTTATTGACGAATCGACAAATTAGGTGTACAATCGAAATATGTACATCAAAAATGACGTATAAAAGCAAAAAACGGCGTGGCGAAATGCCGTGGATGGCGGGGAGAGCCTGTTTTTATATGGTATATGGCAGACCGGAGGGATTGCCGCAGTTGGGCGGCAGCCGGCCGGTTTGACGAAGGGGCGGGGGACCAGTCGGGTCCTCCGAAAGGGGAGAACTGCATATGGAATTCTTAGCGGCACAGCACACGGATATTGGTACCTGCAAGGGTACCAACCAGGACAGCATCTGCATCATGGAAGCACAGACCGGCGACGGTAATGTGCTTTTTGCTGCTGTCTGTGACGGCATGGGCGGATTAGAGCAGGGAGAAGTGGCAAGCGCGCAGATGATCGGAGAATTGTCGGCGTGGTTTGCCCGGCAGCTCCCTGCTCAATTAGTATGCCCGGATCCGGTGTCCGAGGTGCGCTGGTGCTGGGACCGGATGTTCAAGCGGGTGAACCAGCAGTTGGCCGCCTATGGAAGGCAGCATCGCATCCACATGGGTACCACCGCCACAGCACTGGTGGTGCTTCCCAACGGCAGCTATCTCATCGGCCATGTGGGCGACACGCGGGTGTACCGCATCTCCGACCAGCATATCCGCGCGGTGACGGAGGACCAGACCGTGGTGGTCCGCGAGGTGCAGCAGGGCAGGCTAACGCCGGAGGAGGCGGAGGCGGACCCGCGGCGCAGCGTGCTTTTGCAGTGCATCGGCGCGTCGCGCATCGTGGAACCGGTGTATTACAGCGGCCGCGTGGTGCCGGACGAGTGCTGGCTGCTGTGCTCCGATGGATTCCGGCACGAGATCTCGGCCCAGGAGATCCAGGAGGCGCTGCGGCCGGAGAGCAACCGCAGTGAGGCGGATATGGAGCATCACCTGCGGACGCTGGTCGAGACGGACAAGGACAGGATGGAGCAGGACAACATCTCCGCCATCCTGATCCGGACGGTGAAAGGGGAATTGGGGCATGGCGGCTATTGGGCAGATCATTGACGATAAATACGAAATACTGAAGCTCATCGGACAGGGCGGCATGTCCCGTGTCTATCTGGCCATGGACAAGCGGCTCAACAAGCAGTGGGCCGTGAAGGAGATAGAGAAGCGGGCGCGGGACCGGAACAACGAGGTGGTGATCCAGAGCGCCATCGCCGAGGCCAACATGATCAAGCGGCTGGACCATCCGGCCATCGTGCGGATCGTGGATATCATCGACGACGGCGACGTGATCTACATCATAGAGGACTACATCGAGGGCGAGACGCTGGCGTCCATTCTGGAGAGCAATGGCGCACAGCCCCAGGAGCTGGTGATCAAATGGGCCATGCAGCTATGCGAGGCGCTGGAGTACCTGCACACCCGCAAGCCGCCCATCATCTACCGCGACATGAAGCCCGCCAACGTCATGGTGAAGCCCGACGGCAACATCAAGATCATCGACTTCGGTATCGCCCGCGAATATAAGGAGAGCGGCCTTGCGGACACGGTATGTCTGGGCACCCGGGGCTACGCCGCGCCGGAGCAGTTCGGCGGCAAGGGGCAGACGGACGCCCGCACCGATGTGTACTGTCTGGGCGCGACGCTGTACCACATGGTGACGGGGCAGAACCCGGGCGAGCCGCCCTATGAGATGTATCCCATCCGGCACTGGGACCCCACGCTGTCTTCGGGACTGGAGGCCATCATCCTGAAGTGCACCCAGTTCAACCCCGACGACCGGTTTCAGGACTGCGCCGAGCTTCTGTGGGCGCTGAACAACTACCAGCGGTGGGATCAGGAGTACCGCGCGGCGCTGCGGCGGAAGCTGCGGCTGTTCGTGGGGGCGCTCATCGCCTGCGTCGTGTTTCTGGCGGTGGGCGGCTTCGGCCTGTTCATGAAGGCACGAACCAACATGGCGGACTACAGCCAGAATATTCTCCAGGCAGAGAAAGCATCCGATGAGGAGGAAAAGGCCCAGTACTATCTGTCGGCTGTGGACATCATGCCGCTGCGGCTGGACGCCTATCAGGGGCTGATCGATACCTTCAAGGAGGATGCGGTGTTCACCGTAGAGGAGGAGACGCAGCTGAAAAAGAAACTCAATGCACATCTGACCCAGCTGCGGGAGCAGCCGGGGTACGCCAGGCTGGCCTTTGAGGTGGGCAAGCTGTACTGGTACTACTACGACTACGGTGCGGAGGACGGCAGCGATAACCAGATCACCCGGGTGAAAAGCGCCATCCAGTGGTTTGACGACGCCGTGCAGTACGGCGCGGAGACGGACAGCTTTTATCTGATGGCCCGCATCTACCGCGACATCGGTAAATTCAATCGGGACATTACCCTGAACATGGAGGAGGCCTCCGACCAGGGACTGTATCAGGCGTACTGGGACGATATCACCGCGCTGGTGGACCTGATCGGACAGGATCGGAGCGAGAACGAGATCACGCAGCTGGAGGTCTACCGGCTGGCGGTGTTCTCCATGGAGACCTATGCCAGAAAGTTCAAGGCGGATGGCGTCAGCTATGACAGCATGACGGCGCTGCTGGGGCAGGTGCGCAGCCGCGCAGCCGCCGTAGACACCACATCGGAGAAAACGGAGAAGCTGCGCGCCAGCGTACTGGACCGGCTGGATGCGGCGGCCAACGCCATTGAAAATGCGTACAGAGAGCAGGTGAGCGGAGAATGAGTGCAGCAGTATGGGGCATCGTGGGCATTGCGGGCTTTGCGCTGGCGGGTCTGTCGCTGATCGCGGCGGGATGTGTTTTCTTCGCACTGGATATCCGCGGCGTCATGGCCGATCTGTCCCAGAAGAGGGCGGCCCATGCGGTGGAGGAGATCCGGAGGAACAACGCCGCCATGGGGGACAGGCCGTTCCGCGTGGACCGCATCAATCGGGAGCGGGGCAGATTGACGGACAAGATCGCCACCGGCGGGGCCGGCGGTACCGGCCGGACGGGCAGGGGACGGACCGGGCGCACCCAGACCGGTCAGACAGGCACCGGCGGCGGAAAGCCGCTCCGGAAGCAGGGCCCGGAGCCGCCGGAGGCGGACGTTACGGCGGTGCTGAGTACGGCTGCGGCCACAGAGCAGCTGCCGCCCAGTAAGGCCACGGAGGCGCTGGGTTCGCAGGAGACGGCGGTCCTGCAGGACGAGAACGCTACCGAGGTGCTGCGGGATACCGACGCCACCGAGGTGCTCAGCGAGACAGGAGCCACGGAGGTGCTCAGTGCCGCAGGCGCTACCGAGGTGCTGACGGAGCAGGAGGGGACGACGGTGCTGTCGCAGGAGCAGCTGCCGCCGCAGAATACCGCAGGGGTGAAACCGGTGTCGTTCCGCATTACGCGCCGCGTGGAGGTCACGCATGCGGACGGCATCGGAGAAAATATAGAGAACAAGGTAAAAGGAGAATGAGAATGGAGACGAGAAAAACATCCGTGATCCGGAGAGCGGCGGCGCTGTTGTGCGCGCTGGTGCTGGCGGTGGGGCTGGCACCGGTACAGGTGTTGGCGGATGCCGGCCGGATCGAGACTCTGTACGTGGGTGAGAGCAGGACGCTGGAGCAGACAGGCGCGGCGTCGTGGGAGAGCAGCAGCGACGAGACGGCGACAGTGACGGCGGACGAGACGGACAGCGACAAAGCCGTTGTGACGGCGGAAGCGGCGGGCGACGTGACCATCAAGGCGCTGGGCGGGGACGGCAGCGAGCTGCAAGCGTGGGAGTTCCGCGTGAAAGAGCGATCCGTCCATATCAACAAGGTCAGCGATACCTACTGTGTGGCCGCAGACGCGGCCCCCACCATGACGGTGACGATGGACGGCGTGGAGAGCGTACACTGGTCCGTGGCGAACGATGACGGGAATCCCACCACAGCCATGTCCATTGACGCCGAAACCGGTAAGGTGACATATGGCAGCCTGACGGCGGCCAGCGAGACGGTGGTCATCACCGCCGTGGCCAAGGGAATGCCGGATGTGAAGGACAGCTTCACCATGACGCTGACCAAGGGCGAGACGACGGTGGCGTTCGAGACGACCGAGGTGCACTACGGCGTCCAGACGCTGGAGGCCGTGGTGAAGTGCGGCGATACGGTCGTGGACGATGCGGCGGTGACGTACAGCATCGTGGGGGAACCGGCGCCCGACTACGCTGCGCTGTCCGATGGCCGGTTGACGATGAAGGAACTGAACAGCGTGACCATCCGCGCGGACTACGCCGGTGACGGCAAGTACAAGGCGGCCGGCGCGGAGCGGACATTCACGGCAGGAACCTGCCAGGTGACGATGGATGTGGGCGAGTTTGCGGTGGAGAAGAACCACGACGGCACCAACGCGCTGACGGAGCAGAATAAGACGGACATCGAAAAGGCCCTGCAGGACGCCTTCCGGAAGGCGCGGGCGTTTGAGGGAGATGACGTGACGCTGGCGGTGGATCTCACCGATGCGGTGTACTCCACCGCGGACGTGTATACCGACAAGACCGTGACGGTCAGGGTACGTCTGGACGGCGCCGACGCGGCGAAGTACAGCCTGGCCGATACGTTTGAGCTGAAGGCGCGCATCCACGCCAACGAGCCCAAAAACGGGGAGTTTGACCTGACCGCGGCGGCGAAGCAGACGCTGGACGGCGTTACCATCTCCGGCAGCAGGAAAGGCACCGACGGCACCTATTGGGTGAAGGCGGGCGATGAACTGACGCTGAGCAAGCAGGACGGCATCGGAGCGTATAGCGTCAACGGGAACAGTATCGTCGGCGGGGGGCTGACAGTGGGCGGTGAAAACAGCCAGTTGAAGGACGGCTGGCAGTTCTACATCGGAAAGACGGAGAACGGGAAGGTGATCTTCCACGGTCCCTATACCGTGAAGCTCCAGCAGGATGATGACGCGCCGAAGTTCCTGGTGGAAAAAGTAGAGGGCATCGGCTTTGGTAATAAGGATATGGCGTACACCGTGGACATCACGGATGATGGCAGCGGCGTGGACGTGGGCTCCATCCAGTACTACGTGGGCGGCGCGGCTCCTGACGCTGATACGAAGTGGAAGGACGCCAATGCTAAGAAGGACACGAACCCCAACGGATACACCGTGACCATCCAGATGCCCGCTTCCGGTACGCTGTATCTGCGGGCTGCCGACTGCGTGGGGAACGCGGCGGAATCTTCGGCCATCCGCACGCTGGTGCTGGAGGATAACGAGCCCACGGTCAAACTGACGGTGGACACGGCGGACGAGGACAGTATTGAGCAGAGCCACCAGGTGACGGTGGAAGCGGCGGATGCCGAAAAAGTGGGGAATGCGCCTTACAGCTATTCCGGCATCCAGAGGGTGACATATGAGCTGAAGCAGGGTGACGCGGTTGCCCTCAGCGAGACATACACGAACGAGACGCCCCAGGAGATGGAGCAGATCCCAGGAGTACGGACGTGGGACGAGACCCTGGAATTCCCAGGAACGTATACGGATAAGGATGGCAATCCGTTGACGCTGAACGGCACCTACACGCTGGTGGTGACGGCGTGGGACAATGCCGGAAACATGGGACGGAAGGAGCGCGAGCTGCAGTTCGACAATACCGCGCCGCAGCTGACGGTGACGGCCGATGAGTCGGTCAACAGCTACAACGAGGGCGAATATTTCAACGATACCTTTGCCGTTACGATGACGGTGGCGGACGGCCTCCAGTTGGATGCGGATAAGCTGACGCCGGTGGTGATGCGCGGCGGCGAGGTGGCTGCGAAGGGCGAAACGGGCGTGACCGTGGAGCCGCAGCTCAACCAGGAAAAAACGGAATATACGGTGACGTTCACGGTGGATAAGAGCGCTGAGAATGGCGTCTACACCTTTGCTATCAGCGGTACGGACCATGCCGGCAACGCGCTGGTGCTAGCTGAGGGCGTCAATGCGGACCAGAACGCCGTGACGGAGGAGAGTGACGTGTTCACCACCCGCGCCAAGGTGCTGGATACGGTGTCTCCCATGTTTAAGCTGACCATCGGCAGAGACCGTGCGGCAAATAAAGACTTGCAGGATGGGCGGTACTACTTCAATGCAGACTTTACGGTGAAGGCCCGGGTGTCGGATACCAACGTCGACAATGGGCGGCTGCATCTGGAGCGCTTTACTCAGGGGGCTGAGACAGGTGTGGACTTCTCCGCGGTCACTGACGGTGAGGTTGAAAAGTGGAGCAAACTGGCATTTTCCGACGTTGCTGCCGGTGAAACGGTGAGCGTGGACGGCCTGTACCGCTACCGCATCTCCGGAGCGGACAAGGCGGGCAACCCGCTGATCCCTGCCGCGAAACAGACGGAGATTGAGACTAAGGACGCCGAGACATATCTGACCTACTACATCGCGCGGGATACCAAGGCGCCCGATGGTGTGCTCACTGTCCGGGCTGCGAAGAACGGCGACCCCTACTATGAGGTGAAGATGGACGGCACTATCGGCAAGGCGGAGCCGTTCCGGAAGGAGACGGAGGCCTATATCCTGCTGAAGACGGACGACAACAGCCCCGTCCGGCTGTCCTACAATGTGTGGTCCATCGTGGAGGAGGGCAAGCAGGAGAAGATTCAGCAGGGGCCCACCGATTATGCGTTCCAGCAGAGCGCGGGATGCTCCATGGAGGGCGAGCGCATCTTCTGGATGACGGACATCACAGTGACGGACCGCGCCGGAAACACGACGACGCTGGCCACCACCAACAAGATCTATCTGGACAACACCGCGCCCAGTGGGGGCGGCGAGAACATCGACCGGCTGGCCCCCGAGATCGAATTCAAGGTGGACAAGGACGTTTCCACCTATCGCGGCGCTGTGGGTTCCCTGTACGATCAGGATGTGCCCCTGAGCATCTCCGTCAGCGACCCCAACCCCGGCACCAAGAGCTCCGGCTTGGGTAATGTGGTGTATCAGGTGTTCGTGGACGGCAAACCGGTGGAGAAGGAGTATCTCCACCATAAGAACGATGTGTACGATCCTAACGGGAACGAGAATGAGGGTAAGTACGACGATCAGAAGCTGGATTTCACGCTGAACGAGCTGCGCACCGTGAGCGACAATAACAATAACATCAAGGTCACGGTGACGGCGTACGATAATGCCGGCAACCTCGCCACCAGCAGCTACGAGTTTGGTATCGACAAGACCGCGCCGGACATCGAGGTGGTGTTTGATAACAACAGCGCCGAGAACGGCAAGTACTTCAAGGCGGCGCGCACGGCCACGGTGAATGTCTACGAGCGCAACTTCGATCCCACTAAGATCGTCATCAAGACCCAGCCCGATGTCAGCGGCGCTGCGGACATCAATAACTGGAAGTGCGCCAAGGATAACAGCGAGGGCAGCAACGGCGACCGCGACTGCTGGAGCTACACCATTCCGTACAGCCGCGACGGCAACTACACCCTGCGCGTGGAGGGCGCGGACATGCTGGGCACCTCCGCGGGCGAGGTGAAATATCTGGCGGCCAACGGCGGCGCGGCCACGGCACCCCAGGACTTCGTGGTGGACCTGACGGCCCCCACGGTGGAGGTACGCTACGACAACCACGATGTGGCCAACGGCAAGTACTATAAGGCGGACCGCACGGCCACCATTATCGTCAGCGATACCAACTTTGCGGGACGCAACGACATCACCATCAGCGCCACGGCCGGCGGTACGGCCCCCGTGGTGTCCTTCTCCGCCGACGGGCGGGCCGTGCTGCCCTTTACGCAGGACGGTACCTACCGCATCACCGGCACGGTGACGGATCAGGCGGGCAACGTGTCCCGCGTCCTGTCGGAGGACGAGTTCGTGCTGGACAAGACCGCACCGGTGGTGGAGATCTCCGGCGTGGCAGACCGGTCGGCCAACAACGACACGGTGGCGCCGGTGATCCGGTTCACGGACGCCAACTTTGACCCCAACGGCACCACGCTGACGATGACCGGCGCCAACAACGGCGCAGTATCCTACGATGGCGGCTACGCTGACGTGGAGAACGGCCGTGTGTTCAGCTACGCGGACTTCGCACGGGTGCAGGAGGTGGACGACATCTATACGCTGACGGCGGGCATCACCGATCTGGCCGGCAACACGGCGGACAGCAGCATCATGTTCTCTGCCAACCGCTTCGGCTCCGTATACACCTTCAGCGATGACACGGAGGCCCTGCGGGGACACTACATCCAGACCGAGCGGGATCTGGTATTCACCGAGACCAACGTGGACAGCCTGCAGCGGGATACCATCGCCCTGAAGCTGACGCGCAACGGCGTACCCATGGATCTGAAGGAGAATACGGACTACACCATTGCCGCTGCGGGCGGCGGAGGCAGCTGGAGCCAGTACCGCTATACCATCGACAAGTCGCTGATCGCCGATGAGGGCGTGTACGCCGTGGCGGTGTACTCTGTGGACGCCGCCGGAAATATCAACGAGAACATCGACGAGGTGAAGAAAGCGGAACTGAACTTCGGCGTGGACAAGACACCGCCGGTGGTGGTGCCCATCGACTTCGAAAGCAATACCCAGTACGCCGTGGAGGGCAAGGCCGTGGAGCTGGAGATCAAGGACAACCTTGCTCTGAAGTCCGTGGAGATCCTGCTCGACGGCGAGGCCGTGGCCTGCAGCGCCTCCGGCGAGACGTATACCTTCAACGTGCCCCAGTCCAACCATAAGCAGAGCGTGGTCATCCAGGCTGCGGACGAGGCGGGCAACGTCTGCACGGTGAACGTGGACGATGTGCTGGTGTCCACCAACATTCTGGCCCGCTGGTACAACAACACGCCCCTGTTCTTCGGCTCGCTGGGCGGCGTGGCCGTGGCGGCCGCGGTGGTGATTGTGCTACTGCGGAAGAAGCGGAACCAGGCGGAGGAGACCGCACAGGTGCAGTAAACGGACCGCGGACTGCGGCAGGCGGAGAGCTCCGTCTACCGCGGTCCGCGGGAGATACGGGGGAACCCGCAGAAGAAGGGAAAACACTTATGGTCATCAATCTCATCAAGCCGAAACGGATGTGCAGCATGACGCTCCCCACCAAGATCAAGGGGCGCTACTGGCTGAGAGACACGGAGGAGGATCGGTCCGCGCGGGTGCTGTTCAGCATTGAGGCTGTCAACGGCCGATGGGTGGTCAGGAGCACGGAGTCCATCTCCGTCATCGACGCGGAGAACAACGTGGCCTCCAGCGTGGTCATCGAGCCGCTGAGCTTCTTCAACGTCCGGGTCCGGGGCTCGGAGGAGCGCATGATCCTGTTTGCCGAGGGGGAGGACACCGGCAGAGGGGAGTTCAGGAAATACATCGTCCGCGGCAGGCAGGATATCACCATCGGGCGTACCAACAACAATGCGCTGCACTATGCCAATACCTATGTGTCCTCCCTGCACGCACGGCTGACCTATGACGGGGAGCGCTGGCACATCGCGGACACCAACAGCAAGAACGGCACCTATGTCAACGGTCTGCGTATCCAGAAAAAGGCGCTGGAGGCCGGAGACCTGATCTATATCATGGGCCTGCGCATCGTGGTGGGCCACGGATTTCTGGCGGTCAACGATCCCGGCGGCCTGCTGACAGTGAATACGCCGGCGCTGGAGCCCTACCGCCCCCAGAAGGAGGACGCGGACCGGCCCAGGCCGGCCCTGCCGGAGCAGCCGTGCTTCTACCGGTCGGCCCGGTTCCACCGCGAGGTGGAGACAGCCCACATCGCCATCGACCCGCCGCCCCAGGTGCAGAAGGTGGAGACGGTGCCGCTGGCCCTGATGCTGGGGCCGTCCCTGACCATGGGCCTGGCGTCGTTGAGCACCGGTATCCTGACGGTGAGCAACGTCATCGCCAGCGGCGGCGATATCACCCAGGCCGTGCCGACGCTGGTGATGTCGGTGAGCATGCTGCTGGGCACGGTGCTGTGGCCGATCCTCACAAAGAAGCATGAAAAGAAGATGCAGCGGCGGGGCGAGGACCGCCGGCAGGAGCGGTATCTGGCATATCTGGACAGTGTGCGGGACGAGATCCGGCGCAGGTGCAAGGAGCAGACGGATATTCTCAACGAAAATGCGGCATCGCAGGAGGATTGCGCCAACCGCATCGCCGAGGAGAAGCCCAACCTGTGGGAGCGCACCATCGGGCAGAAAGATTTCCTGCGGCTGCGGCTGGGCGTGGGCAATCTGCCCATGAACGCGGACATCAAGTGCGCGGAAAAGAAATTCACCATGGAGGACGATACCCTCCAGGATGCCATGCTGTCGCTGGGCGCGGAGACCAAGGAGCTGGTAAACGTGCCGGTGAGTGTGGCGCTGCCCGGCGCCGGTGCAGTGGGACTGGTGGGCCGTCACGACGATGTGAACAGCCTGGCCAAGGCGCTGATCTTGCAGATGATCGCGCTCCACAGCTATGACGAGCTGAAGCTCATCCTGCTGGCGGATCAGCAGGACGGGGACGAGTGGGACTTTGTCCGGTGCATCCCCCATTTCTGGAGCGACGACCGGCAGGTGCGGTTCTTGGCGCGGGACGCGGATGAACTGAAGGAGCTGTCCGTGTTTATGGAGAAGAACATCCTCAGCCGCGGCGATGTGCAGAACCGGGAATACAGCGCCGTGCCGCCGTACTATGTGGTGATCGCTGCCAGCGAGGAGCTGACCAAGCGGTGCGACGCGCTGCAGAAGCTGCTGCGGTTCAAGCATAACTGCGGCGCCAGCGCCATCCTGCTGGCCCGGCAGCAGCGGGGGCTGCCCAAGGAGACCAACGTGGTGGTGACGTTGGACGGGCGGCAGGCGGAAATGACGTTCCGCGACGATACTGCGGGGCGCGCCGTAGCCTTTACACGGGACGAGATCAACGAGGCCATGCTGGGGAATCTGGCACGGGACATCGCCAATATCCGGCTGGATACCGGTACGGGGCAGTTCCAGCTGCCCGGTATGCTGTCGTTCCTGGAGATGTTCCATGTGGGGAAGATCGAGCACCTCAACGCCCTGACCCGCTGGAAGGAGAACAACCCCGTGGTGAGCCTCCAGACACCGGTGGGTGTGGACACCTACGGCGACCTGTTCGAACTGGACCTCCACGAGAAGTTCCACGGCCCCCACGGTCTGGTGGCGGGCATGACCGGCTCCGGCAAGTCGGAGTTCATCATCACCTATATCCTGTCCATGGCGGTAAACTACCACCCAGACGAGGTGGCGTTCATCCTCATTGACTACAAGGGCGGTGGTCTGGCCGGCGCTTTCGAGGATCAGGAGCGGGGCATCCGACTGCCCCATCTGGCGGGCACCATCACCAATCTGGACGGCGCTGCCGTCAAGCGCTCCCTGATCTCCATCCAGAGCGAGCTGCGCCGCCGTCAGGCCCTGTTCAACGAGGCCCGCAAGGTGGCCAACGAGGGCACCATGGACATCTACAAGTACCAGCAGCTCTACCGCGACAAGGTGGTGGACAAGCCGGTGCCTCATCTGTTCATCATCTCCGACGAGTTTGCCGAGCTGAAGGCCCAGCAGCCGGAGTTCATGGAGCAGCTTATCAGCGCGGCCCGTATTGGCCGCAGCCTGGGCGTGCACCTGATCCTGGCCACCCAGAAACCCAGCGGCGTGGTGGACGACCAGATCTGGAGCAACAGCAAGTTCCACGTCTGTCTGAAGGTGCAGGAGAAGTCGGACAGCCAGGAGATGATCAAGTGCCCCGACGCGGCGGAACTCACCCAGACGGGACGGTTCTACCTGCAGGTGGGCTTCAACGAGCTGTTCGCACTGGGGCAGTCGGCCTGGTGCGGCGCGGAGTACGTGCCCAGTGAGACCTTTGAGAAGGCCGCAGACCGGAGCATCCAGATCGTGGACGATCTGGGCCGCGTGGCCATGAACGTCAAGCCGCCCCAGAAGCGGAGCACCGGCGTCCGCACCAAGCAAATTGTGGGCGTTATCCGGTACCTGTCGGATCTGGCGCTGGAGGAGAAGGTGTCGGCCAAGCCGCTGTGGCTGCCGGCCATTCCCGCCCACATCTATGTGGACGCGCTGGAGCGGAAGTACGGCGTCACCTCCGCGGGCGTGGTGCTGGAGCCCATCATCGGCGAGTATGACGATCCCTTCAACCAGCGGCAGGGTGTTCTGACACTACCGCTGACAGAGGAGGGCAACTGCCTGATCTACGGTTCCGTGGGCAGCGGCAAGACGGAGCTGCTGACGGTGCTGGCCTACTCGCTGCTGCGGAACCACTCGGCGGACGAGGTGAACCTGTACATGCTGGACTTCGGCTCGGAGACGCTGCGGGTCTTTGAGAACGCGCCCCAGGTGGGCGGCGTCATGTCCGGCGGCGACGAGGAGCGGATCACCAACTTTTTGAAGATGCTGCACCAGGAGGTGGAGCGGCGTAGAGGACTGTTTGCCGACTACGGCGGCGACTACCGCAGCTACTGCACGGCGGGACGGAGGCGGCCCAACATCGTGGTGCTGCTGAATAACTACGCGGTGTTCGCGGAGCTGTTCGAGGACGCGCTGGAGGACTTCGCCCAGCTGACGCGGGACGGCGTGAAGTACGGCGTGTACTTTGTGGTGACGGCCAGCGGCGTCAACGACGTGCGCTACAAGCTGCAGCAGAACTTCAAGCAGATGCTGACGCTGCAACTCAACGACGAGACGGATTACCCGCTGGTGGTGGGCAAGACGGACGGCCTGATCCCATCCAGGATCAAGGGCCGAGGCCTTGTATCGCGGGAGCGGGTGTACGAGTTCCAGACGGCGGAGTGCTGCGATGAGCCGGATGCCATGGCGTACCTGCGCACCTGCTGCCGGACTCTGGCGGAGGGCGCCGCCAGTTTTGCAAAGCCGGTGCCGGTGCTGCCGGAGGTGGTGAAGCTGCGGGATGTGGAGCGCAGCATCCGCGGAACGGAATTCGTCCCCGTGGGTATTGCCAAGCGGAGCCTGCGGACGGTGGGTGTGGACCTGTCACGCCGCGTGGCACTGCCGGTGGCCCTCACGGAGCTGCAGGAGGCCGGAGACTTTGCTGCTGCCCTGGCCGCCGTGGCGGCCAGGGCAGCCGGGACTGTGGTGGTGGACTGCGAGCAGATCCTGCCCGCCGGAGCCGCATTGGGCGTGCCGGCCATTACCGCCGACCTGGAGGAGTGGGTGCGGGGCCTGTTTGCGGACATGGTACTGCGGCACAACACCTTCAAGGACGCCAAGATGGACATGCGCGCACTGGACGGCTTCGATGAGCGCATCTATCTGGTGCTGGGCATGAGCCGGCTGATCTCCGTCCTGACGGACGACGGCAGGGAGAAGCTGTCCCTGCTGCTGGAGAAGGCGGAGAGCTTCTACAAGCTGCACTTTGTCATTGTGGACGCGGCCAGCCAGTACGGCGCGTTCTCCTACGAGACGTGGTACAAGCGGCAGTGCAGCGGCGACAGCCTGTGGATCGGCGATGGCATTGCCGACCAGTATCTCATCAAGGTCAACAAGCTCACCAGCGACCTGTACGAGGAAATCGGGTACGACTACGGCTACATGGTGACACGGGGGCGTCCGGAGCTGGTGAAGCTGCTGTCGGCCCGCAGCGAGGAGGAGACAGATGGATAAGGTGCTTGTGGAGGTATACATCCCCGTGCTGGACCGCAGTGTGGAGGCTTTCGTGCCGCCGGAGCTGCGGGGCAGCGAGGCGCTGGCGCTGCTGAAAAAGGCGGCGGCAGACATGTCCGACGGGCGCTTTGTGCCCAATGAGCAGACCACTCTGTGCCGCCGCGAGGACGGCATGATACTCAATATTAACTTATCAGTCTACGAGCTGGGCATCCGCAACGGCTCACAGCTGATGTTAATATAAAAATTTTAAGGAGGAATGAAGATGGCAAGAACAATTCAAGTCACGCCGGAACAGCTGGAATCGGCAGCCGGCAAGATCGAGGGACTGGCGGCGGAGTATAAAGCGTCCTATGATCAGATGTACAGCACAACGAGCGATATGGCATCCACGTGGAGCGGTCAGGATAACGAAGCGTTTATCAACCAGATCGCAGGGTTCAAGGATGACTTCGCAAAGATGCACACGCTGATGTTGAACTATGCGGATTATCTCCGCAAGAGCGCGAAGGCGTACCGTGAGACGCAGCAGAATGTCATTACGCAGGCACGCAGCCTGCAGAACTGAGGAGGGAGACCATGGCTGATATTAAAATTAGTACGCAGGTGCTGATGGATACGGCGGGGAAGGTGCGTTCCATCAATGCGACCTTGACCGAAAAGCTGAACGAGATTAACTATACCATGCAGAGCCTTGAGGGCAGCTGGAAGAGCGATGCGGCTACGGATATTCGTACGGCGATGCAGAACCTGAAGCCCCGTTTTGAGCAGTACAACAGCGTGGTGGAGTCCTATGCAAAGTTCCTAGTGAATACCGCACAGAGCTACGACTCCACGGAAGGAGCCGTGCAGACGAACGCTCAGGCGTTCCGTCAGTAAGCGGTCACAGGCCTATGGCGGGCATTGGTCAGGGTGACGCGGCAAAGCCGCGTCACCCTGACCGGAGAAAAAACAGGCGGCTATGTTGAGAAAAAGAGTGCTTGAGGAGAGTGGGTATGAAAAAGATCCAGCGTATCGTTTCCCTCCTGCTTGCCATGGTCATGCTGGCGGGGATCGCCGCGGGCTGCGGGGAGAATAAGGCGGATGATGAGGTGACCATGGGAAAGTGGTTGACCTTGATTGCAGATTCATTTGGAATAGAAAATTATACGGAAGTAACGCCGTTTTTCAAAAATGTCGGTCCAACGGACGAGTATTTTTCTGCCTTTCAGGCGGCAGCAGAGTGGGAGATCCTGGCACCGACGGATGCTATTGATGCGAATACATGTGTCACGTGGGGAGATGCACTTGTCACGTTGGTGAATGCCGGCGAATTTGCAGAAGATGGAATGCCGGATGAGGATAAATATTCTTTGGGCATTCAACTGTTCGACAATACGATACGGGATTACTGGCGTAATAGGGCAATTCCCATTGATAAGGCAGTTTTATTGTTAGATAAGGCACAATATGCGTGGGCGCACCGGACGTACTCCGAATCCGAAAAGATTGAAAAAATTGAATACGGCGATGCGGTTATCGACATGTCAGATGAGACGAATTTTGAGGGGATCGAATATGTATATGCGGAGGACGGAAATGTCATTATGCCCGCAAAATATGCAGAGGCGCTGTCTGAAGACGATATTTACATACTTCCGGCAAACGAAACTACGAATGCATCGATCAACAAGGTGGGAAGCATTGAGATCCAGGGGGATCTGGCATTGATAACGAATGAGGAACTGTCGGATGAGGAGATCATGAGTTATCTCGATGATATGCAGATCAGGGAAACGTATAGCCCAGATTTTACCAAGATCGAGGGAATTTATGATGAGTTCGGCAACCCTATTTCTTTTACATCGAATACGGAAACAGCGTCATCGGCTTCTGCGGAGGATTTTGACGTGCAGGCGACACACCTTGCGTACACCGGCCAGGAGAACGAAGGCGCCCAGGGCGTAGGGATATTGGATAACGCAAAAGGAAGCATTTCACTGAACATAAAGGGTTATACTTTCGTGGTGACTATGTCCAAAGATAGCGTGGGGGTGGAATTTAACAAGGAAATTGGAAAAACCGAAAATCGATACAGGGAAGAGACAGCAAAAATATTCGGAAAAGTAACTTTCGATAATGTTTCTTTGACAAGAGATATTGACTTCAGTTGGGGTCAACTGCATTCCGCGACATTAAGGATGGATAAAACGACCACCATTGAGGCGGGAGTTAAGTACGAGAAAGAGAACCGAGTTGGCCGTCAGCTGGGGAAGGGACAGGACGCGGCACAGTCCATTTCGACCATACTTTCGGGGTATAAGCGCGCATTGGAGAATGTAAAAAAGGATGTTAAAAACTCGAAAGTAAAAGATGCGGATATATACATTTGCCGTATTGCGCTTCTGGAAGGCGGATTTGCAAGCGTTGACTTTGTTATTAAGGGAAATGTCACGGTAAGCGGAGAATTGAAACTGAGTTTGGAAATGGTGACTTCCAGCGGTGTGGAGTATAAAAATGGAAAGATGCGCTATATCAAATCCCAGGATAAAGATGTGAATTTGGAGGCAGGCGGAGAGATTGAAGTATGTATTACGCCGGGATTTGAGATTACAGTATTGAAAAAGTTTGCGATTATTGACTGTGCAGTAGATATTGGCGTTGGTGCAGCGGTAACTGGCAAGGCGCATCTTTTTGATGCAGAGGGACATGAACTGTATTCTGGAGATGCCACGATTACAGCGGAAGAAGCGGATGAACTCGAAGATGAGGCAAAATACACGACAGCAGAGGAAATCGAGGCATTTGCGAATGAACACGGGAAGACATGGACGAATAAAGACAACGTTACCGATATGCAGTTATTGCGAGGGGCCTGCATCGATCTGCGCATATATCCCATTGTTAAAATAAAGATCGGCAGCACATCGACGTTGCTGGGAAAATTGGCCGCAAAGCTAAAGTTTTCTGTGGAATGCGAGGTGGTAGGAAAGAAAACCACATGGCTGAGAGGCCACGTCGACATCGATATCGATCCTATTGCGAGCGTACAAAGCAGCCTGATTCTTGGCAGTGGTGTTGGTCAGATAAGGGCCAGCTTCGGCAAAAACGCGGAGTGCACCTACGACCCCAAACCGTGGGATGAAGCTGTAGAAGACGCAGATGCGATTGAAGAATTACCGGAACAGGATTCATCGATTGCTGTTTCCGATACGATTATGCTGGCGGAGGTAAGAGTATTTATGGAGGAGGGTGATAAAGTCGATATCAAGATAACAGGGATGCCGCAGGGATACGAGTTGTCTGATTTGGAGTTTAGCGTGAAGGACACCTCAGTCGTAAAGGCGGACGATAACTGTGTGGGAAGATTTATAGCGGTTGAAGAAGGAACGACTACCGTGGCCATCAAGACAAAAGACGGCAAACATTCTGCGGTGTGCGCTGTGACTGTGAATCCGGCTGCTGGGACAGCATTTACGCCGCTGGCACCCAATATATAGTGGGGAGATTTGATAGTATGATCATACAGCTAATGATGAACAAGGAGGATATTCGAGCGTCCTGCATTACATACTCCTTTTTGCAAACGGACTGTAGGAGGAAAATAGCTACAGCGAGCCGGAATTGGGGAGAGCCTGTGCGCCTGTATGTGGAGGGTGATACCATAGAATTTGCTGCGATGCCGGCTTTTGTCGATCGTTTATCACTGCGATTGCCCTATCCGGAATCGCTGAAAGGAAAACAGGCTATTGGTTATCGCGTTACAGCACAGGGGAAAACAATTGCTTGTTTTTACGGCAGTGCGATGACGTGCGGGAAAAAAGGCCTATTCAAACGCAATATCGGACTGACAATCTTCGGGAGTGGCGAGACACCGTACGGATTGGTAAGAGTGGGATTCTATGGGGAGAGTGTGCATTATTACTGCCTCTTCGACGATTGTTGGAATACAGTGGCCATCATCGAAAGGCATACTGGAGATGATTGCGCATACAGAGCTACGATTTATGTGGAAGAGGAGCGGCATTGCCTGATGGCGATGATTGCCTGCACGGAAGAGGTTATATGGGTCGAGAATAGCGGGGATTTGCAGGAAAGGGTCGATGTGTCTGCAGGCCCGTATATTTCACGCTACGAAGAAGAAAAGGCATTGTTTGACCGAGCGTTTTTGGAGAGAGTGAAGCTGTATGGATAGGAAAATACGCACTATGGACGGTCAACAGAGGTGAAGTACATGGAGATGAACAACGTGCGGGTGCAGGCGTCGAAGCTGTCCGCTGAGGCTGCACAGCTGGCGGAGGTGCGCAGTCGTCTGCGGACGTACCGCAGCGAGTTGGAGACCTGCTGGCAGGGGGCGGAGGTGACGGTGCTGCTGCGCGCCGTGGACCAGGCGCTGGCGCAGGTGACGGCGGCGGAGAAAGATCTGCAGGAGCTGGCCAATGCCGCGCAGGAGGCGGCCAAGGCCATCCGGGCAGAAGAGCAGGCGGAGGCAAAAGCCGCCGCAGAGCGGGAGAAACAGCAGCGCGAAGCAGCCGAGGAGGCCCGCCGTCAGGAGCATCAGCGGCAGGAACAGCAGCGCCAGGAGCAGCAGCGTCAAGAGGAACAGCGGCAGGAGGAGGCCCGCCGGAAGGCGGCGCCTGCCGTGGCCTCAACGACGGCGAAAAAGAGCCAGCCCGCAGGAAAGGGTCACACCCAGAAGCGCTCCCTGTGGGACGTGCTGTTTGGTGCCCTATAATACGTGCCGCAGGATGGAGAACGTATGAACAAGCATAAATTCAAGAAAAAGAAGGGGCTGGCTACGCTGGTCATCAAGGGCCAGAAGAACCAGCAGCTCATGGAGCGGGAGGTCTACGGCATCAATCAGGAGGAGAAGGTGCCGCACCTGCTGCACATAGGCGTGACCCACAGGGGGGCGGCCATCGACCTCACCTACGACCTGACGGGCTACATCTCCCTGCGGGAGTACTTGCAGGCGCCGCTGAGCCGCGCCTCCTTCATCGCCCTGCTCCAGCACATTCTGGATATTCTGAAGAAAATGAAGGAGCATGTGTACAACCAGAACTGCCTGATCCTGGACCCTGAGTTCGTTATGATCAACCCCGCGTCAAAGAGCGTGTATCTGGTCTTTGTGCCGCTGCAGCCCTTTGAGAACAGTACTACGCTGCGGGAGCTGCTGCTGAGCATCGTGCAGTATGCCACCTTTGTGGGCGACGAGGACAGCAGCTACATTCGGGATTACATCCGGATCCTGAACACGGGGATCAACTTCTCGTCCTTTGAACTGGAGCAGTACGTGGACCAGATGCCCGGCCGCCAGAGCAGCGGCGAGATGTTTGTCGAGTGCCCCCATTGCCATATCCGGCTGAAAAAGACGGCCAGCTACTGCGGCAACTGCGGCACCAAGCTCAGCGGCCAGAGCGGGCCGCTGAACAGGACGGTCTACGACCCGATCATGGAGGATCGGCAGACTCCGGCGGAGCCGCCGCGGCCGGATCCGCGGCCCGCGCCGCCTGTGCCGCCGTCTGCCAAGGGGGAGACGGGCAGCCTCAGCAGCACCTCCGGCGCGACCACGGTGCTGGGCGTGACCAACGGCACCACGGTGCTGGGCGGGGCGGAGCCGCTGCCGCAGTATCCCTACCTGATCCGCGAGAAGGACGGGACCCGTACCACGGTGGACAAGCCGTCGTTCCGCATCGGCAAGGAGGGACGCTACTGCGACCTGTTCCTCTACGACAACACCGCCATCAGCCGCAGCCACGCGGATATCGTGACGCGAGACGGGCGGTACTTCGTGGTAGATCGGAACTCCACCAACCACACCTACGTGGAGGGGCGTCTCATCCCGCCGGAGCGGGAGGTGGAGCTGTACGACAATACCCATCTGCGGCTGGCCAACGAGAATTTTACGTTTCATTTGAAGTGACCCGCAAGGGACAAAGGAGGAAGCTATGTATCCGGAATTTCTTGTGATCTACATTGGGCTGGGAGTGGTGATCCTGCTGCTGGCGGCGGTACTGGTGCTGTTGATCAAGCTGCTGCGATCGGGGAGCGCTGTGCCGAGGCAGGTGACCTATCAGCCGCCCGCGGCAGCCGCCGTACCTGCGCGCCCTGCGGCTGCCTCTGCGGCAGCCGCAGGGGAGCGGGTGGCCTTCTGCAAGGTCTGCGCGGCGGAACTGTCCCCCACGCAGCGTTTCTGCCCCAAGTGCGGGACCAGGCGCTGACGGGGAGGCGAGAGCATGAAGATCCACATTGACGAGGTGATCCGGCTCAGCGGCGGCTTTCGGGAGTGCGGCAAGCTGGTGGGCCGGACCGGCGCGTCCGTGCAGACGCTGAAGAGCGGGATGGACCCCGCCGTTCTGGCCCGCGGTGGGATCGCCCAGCGGTTCCGTAGCGTGCAGAGCCGTCTGGCGGACACGGAGCACCTGCTCCAGCGGATCGGCGATACGCTGGAGAGCGGGGCCAACACCTACCGGCGGGCGGACATGCGTCTGCGCACCATGGCTCAGGGGGAGTTCCGCGAGTAAAAGAAGCCCTGTCATCTGCCGCGCAGATGACAGGGCTTCTTCGTGTTTTCAGATCATCCGATCAGCCGGACGCAGGAGATGTCCGGTGGGAGGGCTGCGGCGAAGGTGTCGCCGTCGGACAGGTTGCCCACGATGCAGCCGTAGTGGGTGGGGACGGCAGCTTTCGGACGGATGCATGCGGCCAGCGCCGCCGCCTCCCGGGCCGTCATGGTGTAGGTGCCGCCCGCCGGCAGGAACGCCGCGTCGCACCGGACAGCCCGGGCCTCCGGCGTGTCGTCGGTGTCGCCGGCCACGTAGAACCGCAGACCGTCCACCGTCACCACGTAGCCCACCCAGTTGTTGGCGCGGGGGTGGAACTTTTTGTTCAGATTGTAGGCAGGCACCGTCTCGAAGGTCACGCCCCGTACCTCGTACCGCGCCCTGGGGCGTACCGGCATCAGCTGCCGGGCGGCGAAACCCGTATCCAGCGCTACCTGGCGACAGCTCTCCGGCAGCACCAGCACGGCGTCCGGCTTCATGACGCGGCGGATGTCATCGGGGGATAGGTGGTCACTGTGGCTGTGGGTGACGAAGATGACATCGCCGTCGTGGGGCTCTGTGGCTACGCGGTAGGGGTCGAACCACAGCACCGTGTCGCCGCCGCAGCGGATGCTGCTGTGGCAGTTGATGGAAAAGCGCGCGAGCTGGTCCATAAAGCACCTCCTGAATGGCTTCTGACACCATTGTAGCCTGCGGCGGAGCATCCGTCAACCGTTGCGGCGGGAAAAAAGAAACGGACGCTGTGCCGCGCCCGTCTCTTTTCAGGGGGATGTTACATGGCCACTGCCAGCTGGCCGATGTCGGAACCGGCCTGCCAGCGGGCGCAATAGTCCTCGGTGCAGCGCTTGAAGCGGGTGAACAGCCGCTGGGCCCGCTCCTCGTCGCTGTATACCTTCCACAGGCCCGCGCACTTAAAGTCGCAGGCGCGGTGGTCGATGAAGCCCTGCACGTCCTCCGGCGGGTAGCTGAGAAACAGCCCCACCTCGTGGGGGAACTCACCACTTTCACGGAAGCGGCGGATGAGCTGGGCCACGCAGCGGCCGCAGCCGCCGCAGGCATAGCCCGCCTGGGTCAGGATGCGCTGGGCCAGACCGTCCTGCAGGTCGCGGTGCAGCACGGCGGGGCGGTAGAGGTACAGCAGCGCCTGCCCGTCCTTGAACCGGATGGGCAGCAGGCACAGGCCCTTGGGGACCAGCTGCCGGTTCAGCCGCCGCACATCCGTCAGCAGCGCCTCGCGGTCGTCGCAGGGGCAGGGAAACAGACTGCCCGTTTTGATGCCCGCCAGCGTGGGCGCACCCTGCCTGATCAGGATCTCCTCTGACATACCGTTCCTCCTTTATCTCGCCGCGTGCTGTTAGTGTGCCGCAGAATGTGCGGCCCATACGCGGTTAAAGTGGTCTAACCGACGGGGCATGAAAAAAACCTGCCGCGCAGGAAGTTAAATGACTTTAACTGCATTGTACCATAGCGCGCTGCGGCTGTCAAGCCCGGGATGGTCGGCAGATCTTTGCGCGGTATGGTCCGCACGTCCGGCGCAGGCAAAAGCGGGGCGCAGGGCGCGAAAAAGGAGCCTGCCGCAGGCAGGCTCCTTTTGGATACCGCTCAGAATTTGAACACGACGCCCACAACGGCGCTGGCCAGAATGAACCAAATGGGGTGCAGGTTTTTGGTGAATTTGACCCAATGGGTCAGTACCAGCAGTACGGCGGCCAAGGCGATGGCCTTCCAGTTGAAGAATGCCAGACCCGCCGCTCCGGTGTTCACCATGGCGATGAGCACCACGGAGATGCCCGCCGCCGCCACCAGCGCGGTAGAGGCGGGGCGCAGGCCGTAAAACGCGGCGCTGACCCACTTGCTGTCGCGGAACGCCTTCAGGAAGGCGGCGACGATGAGGATAACGATGACCGACGGCGTTATCAGACCCAGTGTGGCGATGAGCGCGCCGCCGACGCCGCCGGTGCTGAAGCCCACGTAGGTGGCCATGTTGACGCCGATGGGGCCTGGCGTGGACTCGGACACGGCCAGCATGTCTGCCAGCTGGGCGTGGGTGAACCAGCCGGTGCGGTCGGCCATATCCTGCAAAAAGGGGAGGGTGGCCAGTCCGCCGCCCACGGCGAAGAGACCAGTCTTGAAAAACTCCCAGAAAAGATGGAGGTACAGCATTATTTCTCCCTCCTTATCAAGTTCTGGATGACGATGCCGCACAGGGCGGCGACCGCCACAAAGATCACGGGGGACAGATCCGTCAGCAGCGAAGCCGCCAGCACCGCCGCAAAGATCAGGGCGGCGGGCCAGTCCTTGACGGAGCCCTTCAGCAGCTTCAGCGTGGCATTGAAGATCAGCACGCACACGCACGCGCGGATGCCGGAGAAGGCGTGCTGCACCCAGTCCAGATGGGAGAAGCTGTTAATGACGCCGGCCAGCGCCGTGATGATCACCAGCGAGGGGAACACGATGCCCAGCGTAGCGCCGATGCCGCCCAATATGCCCTTCTGCTTCTGGCCCACGAAGGTGGCGGTATTGACGGCGATGATGCCCGGGGTACACTGGCCGATAGCGAAATAGTCCACCAGCTCCTCATCGGTGGCCCAGCCTTTGTTCTCCACCACCTCCCGCTGGAGGATGGGCAGCATGGCCATGCCGCCGCCGAATGTCATGACGCCCACCTTGGCGAAGGTGAGGAACAGTTCCCATAATAATTTCACAAGATCACCTCATTCAGAATATCCATAGAGTCCGCGGACCGATACCTCGCCGCCTCGCAGCGTCTCCTCCGAGCCGTCGTCATACCGTACCGTCAGACCGTATTGCGGGTCGATCCCCTCGGCGACGGCGCCGCGAATCGCGCCGTCTCGTGTCAGGCGCACCCGCTGGCCGACGTTGACGCAGCGGGCGCAGTAGTCCTCCCGCCACAGGCTGGGGCAGGGGAGGGCGCTGTCGTGGAGCGCCGCCAGCTGCGCCGTCAGGGCCTGGGCCAGGACGTCACGGGATACATCGACCTTCAGCTCCATCCGCAGAGAGGTAGCGATGGCGGCTACGTCGGGGGAGAAATCGGCGGCGGTCTGGGAGACATTAACGCCGATGCCCACGATGACCCAGTCCGGCGTACCGTCGGGACGGAAGGCGGATTCCGTCAGGATGCCGCAGACCTTTTTGCCGCCCAGCAGCAGGTCGTTGGGCCATTTGATGCCGCAGTGCAGGCCGCAGACCTCCTCAATGGCGCGGCACACGGCCACTGCCGCCAGCGGCGTGACCATGGGCAGCGTGTCGGTGCGCAGGCCGGTGCGCCACAGGACGGACAGGTACAGGCCCAGCCCCGGGGGAGACTGGAAGCTGCGGCCCATGCGGCCGCGGCCCGCCGTCTGGCAGTCCGCTGTCACCACGGCATTGACGACGCCCTCCGCGGCCAGCCGCCTGCACTGGGTATTGGTGGAGTCCACCGCGTCGTAATGGTACACGGAAACGTCCATAGCACACCTCCTTATCCATGGTATAGTACCACGATTCGGCGCCGATGTAAATGGCGATACCCGCTGATGCCTGACAGCAGCGGAGACGGCGGGCTTGTGAGATGTGACAAAGAAAAAGCGGGAATTTTGGCGGTTTCTTGGCAAAGAAATGTATTGCTTTTCGCCGGAGCGGCCCGTATAATAGGCGAGACGAACAGAGAGGAGGGACTGCCATGACCTGCAAGAATGTGACGAAGAAGCGGAAGGCGGCTCCCACTGTTTCCATTTTTAATTTTAATAGTGTTTCCTTTGACCGGTGATTTTTTCACCGGCCATTTTTTTGAGTTTGCAAGCAAGTGGAAATAAACGTAAGAAGAAAGAGAGGAACTGTCACATGAACAAAAAACTCGGACAAGATGCCATCTACGACGCTCGGGAGCTGGGCATCCCGCGGATGCTGCTGCTGGGCCTCCAGCACCTGTTCGCCATGTTCGGCGCCACGGTACTGGTCCCCATCCTGGTCAGCGGCTATGGCCTGCCCCTGTCCATCCAGACCACCCTGCTGTTTGCCGGTATCGGCACCCTGCTGTTCCACGTCTGCACCAAGCTTAAGGTACCCGCCTTCCTGGGCTCCTCCTTCGCCTTTCTGGGCGGCTTCCAGGCGGTAGCCAATCTGGACAGCGGCAAGTTCGCCGCCATGACCGGCGAGGAGAAGCTGCCCTACGCTCTGGGCGGCGTGGTGGTCGCGGGTCTGCTGTATCTGGTGCTGGCACTGCTGTTCAAGCTGGTGGGCGCCAAGAAGGTCATGCGGTTCTTCCCCCCCATCGTCACCGGCCCCATCATCATCCTCATCGGTCTGAACCTGTCCGGCACCGCCGTGACCAACGCCTCCACCAACTGGTGGCTGGCCCTGTGCGCCATCGCCATCATCATCGTCGCCAATATCTGGGGCAAGGGCATGATCAAGATCATCCCCATCCTGCTGGGTGTGGTGGGCAGCTACATCGTGGCGCTGATCTTCCATCAGGTGGACTTCACGGAGGTCGCCAGCGCCGACTTTGTGGGCCTGCAGAAGTTCGTCATCGCCAAGTTTGACATTACCTCCATCCTGGTGATGGCCCCCATCGCCATCGCCGCCATGATGGAGCACATCGGCGACATCTCCGCCATCTCCTCCACCACCGGCAAGAACTTCATCGAGGATCCCGGCCTGCACCGCACCCTGCTGGGCGACGGTCTGGCCACCGCCTTCGCCGGTATGTTCGGCGGCCCTGCCAACACCACCTACGGCGAGAACACCGGCGTGCTGGCACTGAGCCGCGTGTACGATCCCCGGGTCATCCGTCTGGCGGCGCTGTACGCCATCATCCTCAGCTTCTCCCCCAAGTTTGACGCGCTGGTCAACTCCATCCCCACTGCCATCGTGGGCGGCGTCAGCTTCGTCCTCTACGGTATGATCTCCGCCGTGGGCGTGCGCAACGTGGTGGAGAACAAGGTGGATCTCACCAAGTCCCGCAACCTCATCATCGCCGCCGTCATCTTCGTGTGCGGTCTGGGCTTCGCCTCCACCGGCGGCATCACCTTCACCGTGGGCAGCGCCGACATCACCCTGACCGGCCTGGCCATTGCCGCACTGGCGGGCGTCATCCTGAACGCCATCCTGCCCGGCAACGACTACGAGTTCGGCAAGAGCGTCGAGGGCGACGCCAGCGCCGACCTGGGCAGCTATTAAGAGACTGCGCGGAAGCGATACATACAAAAAAAGGACCGGCTCGCGGAGCCGGTCCTTTTTTGCGCGCAGACAGAAAATAGCCAGACAGCGAAACAGCCGCCGTCCGATCTTCGGACGGCGGCTGCTGCCGTTGAGTTTATTCGGCGCTCTCCTCCGGCTCCGCCGGACGGTCGGTACGGCCATACAGCACGGTCATGCGGCGGATGCGCTCCGCCAGCTCCGGCGTCAGCTCGCCGGGCAGCAGACGCCACTGCCAGTTGCCGCTCTGGGTGCCGGGGGTGTTCATGCGGTGCCCCTCGCCAAGGCCCAAATAGTCCTGCATCTGGGCCACGAACAGCTCCGCGACGCTGCTCATGCCGCCGCGGATGACGCCCCAGTGGAAGCCCTCCTGCTCCGTCAGGGCCAGGTAATCCCGGGCGTAGGCGATGTCCTCCGGCTTGGCCTCCTGCCGCCACAGGGTCAGGGGGCTGTTGTCGTGGGTACCGGTGTAGCAGATGCAGTGCTCCGTGTAGGTGTGGGGCAGGTAGTTGCTGGTGTCGCGGGAGTCGAAGGCAAACTCCAGCACCTTCATCCCGGGCCAACCGGATTCGTGCAGCAGCTGCTGGACGCTGGGGGTGGGGTAGCCCAGATCCTCGGCGATGAACTCCAGCTGGGGGAACCAACCGTTGAGACGGCCCACCAGATCCATGCCCGGGCCCTTGACCCATTTGCCGTTCTTGGCCGTGGTCTCGCCGTAGGGCACCGCCCAGTAGCTGTCGAAGCCGCGGAAGTGGTCGATGCGGATGACATCGAACAGCTTGCCGCTGCCGTCGATGCGGCGTATCCACCAGCCGAAGCCGTCCTCGCGCATGCGGTCCCAGTTGTACAGCGGGTTGCCCCACAACTGGCCATCGGCGCTGAAGTAGTCTGGCGGTACGCCGGACACCGCCTTGGGAACCAACGTGTCGTCCAGCTGGAAAAACTCCGTCTCCGCCCACACGTCGGCGGAGTCCATGGCCACGTAGATGGGCAAATCGCCGATGATGCGGATGTTCAGCCCGTGGACGTAGTCCCGCAGGCGATCCCACTGCTGGAAGAACAGATATTGCAGGTAGGTGAAGAAATCCACGTCCTCCTGCAGCAGCGCACGGTACTTCTCCAGCGCGCCCTCCTGCCGCAGGCGGATGTCGTCAGGCCACTCCGTCCACGCCTTCATGCCAAAATGGCGCTTGCAGGCCATGAACAGGGCGTAGTCCGGCAGCCAGCGGGCATTGGCCGCGGCAAAGGCGGCCACCGCCTCACTGTCCCGCTTCCAGCCCCGCTGGAACGCCTTATGCAGCAGGTCAAACCGCTTCTCGTAGATGCGGCCGTAGTCCACGTGGCGGGCGTCGCCGCCCCACTTGCAGCGGCTGCACTCACTCTTGGTCAGCAGGCCGTCGGCGATGAGCAGCTCGGGGTCGATGAAATAGGGATTGCCCGCGTAGGCGGAAAAGCTCTGGTACGGCGAATCGCCATAGCTGGTGGGCCCCAGCGGCAGCATCTGCCAGTAGCGCTGGCCCGCTGCCTGCAGGAAGTCCGCGAAGTCGTAGGCCGCCTGTCCCAGCGTGCCGATCCCGTAGGGGGAGGGCAGGGAGGAGATGGCCATCAGAATACCACTGGAACGTTTCATAGCAGTACGTCACTTTCTTTCAGAGATCAACAGAGTTACGCGGGGCGGGCGAAATGCCCGCCCCGTTGTTCATGGTTTTTAGCCCTTGACGGCGCCGGCGGCCACACCCTTGATGATGTGCTTCTGGCACAGCAGGTAGAACACGATGACCGGCAGGATGCTCAGCAGGATCAGCGCCATGGTAGCGCCCATATCCACCTGACCGTAGCTGCCCTTCAGGTGCTGGATGACGATGGGGATGGTCATATACTTGGTGCGGTCCAGTACCAGGTACGGCAGCAGGAAGTCGTTCCACACCCACATGATCTCCAGCACGCCCACAGAGATGAACGTAGGCTTCATCATGGGCAGCACCACCAGGAAGAAGGTGCGCAGCGGGCCGCAGCCGTCAATGACGGCGGCCTCCTCGATCTCCAGCGGGATGGACTTCACGAAGCCGGAGAACATGAACACCGCCAGGCCCGCGCCGAAGCCCAGATAGATAACAGGGATGGTCCACGGCGTGTCCAGATGCAGCTTGTTGGCGGTACGGGACAGGGTGAACATCACCATCTGGAACGGCACCACCATGGAGAACACGCACAGGTAGTACACGATCTTGCTGACCAGACTGCCCACGCGGGAGACGTACCACGCCGCCATGGAGGTACACAGCAAAATCAGCGCCGAGGATACCAGCGTAATGAACAGGCTGTAAAACACGGCCTTGATGAAGGGGTAGTTGCCGAAGGTCATGCCCTTGACGTAGTTCTGGAAGCCCACAAAGCTGTCAGCATTGGGGAGGGCAAACGTCTCCGTATTCACGGCGGCGTTGCTCTTGAAGGAGTTCATCAGCACGATGAGGATAGGCAGCAGGTAGACGATGCAGATAACTGCGAACGCCACGGTCATCGCCATTTTGCCGCGCTCGTGTTTCTTGGAAAGACTGGTCTGCATTACTGCTGCACCTCCTTCTTACGGGTCGCCTGGAGCTGGATGAGGCCGATCACAGCCACAAGGATGAAGAATACCACGGCCTTGGCCTGCCCCACGCCGCGGTTGTTGCCGCCGCCGGAGTAGAATGCGTTGTAGATATTCAGGGCCAGCATCTCCGTGGTCTTGATGACGCTACCGTCCGGCTGCTGCAGGAACGGGCGGCCGCCGGTGAGGGCCAGGTTCTGGTCGAACAGCTTGAAGCCGTTGGTCAGGGTCAGGAAGATGCAGATGGTGAAGGAGCTCATCATGTTGGGGATGGTGACCTTCCACAGCATCTGCCAGCTGTTGGCGCCGTCGATGCGGGCGGCCTCCAGCATGTCCTCGGGGATAGACTGCAGACCGGCGATGTAGATGATCATCATATAGCCCACCTGCTGCCAGCACATCAGGATGATGAGGCCCCAGAAGCCGTATTTGCTCTCCAGCACCACGGAGGTGTTGTACTTCACCAGAATGCCGTCGAAAATCATGGACCAGATATAGCCCAGCACGATGCCGCCGATGAGGTTGGGCATGAAGAATACCGTGCGGAACAGGTTGGAGCCCTTGATGCCCTTGGTCAGGAAGTACGCCACCGTAAAGGCCAGCACGTTAATGAACGCCACCGACACGAGGGCGAACAGCGCCGTGTACCAGAAGGCGTGGAGGAAGCTGCTGTCGGAGAAGGCCTTCACATAGTTGTCAAACCCCACCCATGTCCACTGGCTGGTGAGCTTGAACTTGCAGAAGGACAAAAACGCACCTTTCAGGAAGGGGTACAGGAACCCGATGCAAAAGGCGGCGAAGGTGGGCAGCAGAAAAAGCCACACCATCCGTTGAATGGGCCGACGGATCAGACGGCTGCTGAGTGCGGCCGCGTCACGCTTTCGATGTAATCGCTTCATTCTTTCAACTCCTGTTCTGCTGTTCTGCGGTTATTGTCATGGCGAAAGCTCTTGCCCGACCGCGTCGGACAACAGCTCACGCCACCACGGAGAAAGCGCAGGCGGGACGGGCGTAACGCCCGCCCCGCCTGTATTGTGCTGCCTCTGCGTCACAGGGACGCGGGGAACTTAGTGCTCGTTGGCGTACTGAGTTGCCCAGCCCTCCACGAAGGCGGTCTTGACATCGTCCCAGCTGCCGTTGCCGGTGGTGTACTTGCTCAGAGCGTCCACGACGGCGGCGCGCCAATCGTCAACAGCGGGAGTCCAGTTGAAGGCCCAAGTGACGGTGTAGTTGCCGTTGGCAACATACTCGTTGGCCTGTGCGAAGAACACGTTCTCGGGAGTCTTGGCGTTCTTGAAGGGGCAGGGACCAAACTGCTCGGCCAGCATGGTGGTGCCGGCGTCAGAGGTGACGACCCAGTTCATGAAGTCCAGAGTGGCCTTGATGTCCTCTTCGGAGGCGTTCTTGTTGACAGCCCAGCAGTTCTCAGTGCCGCAGCACAGACCGGCCTTGTCCTCGCCGTCCACACCGCAGTAGATGGGGATCATGGCCAGATCATCGGGGTTCATGGCGAACTTGTCAGCAGCGGTCAGGTTGCTGAACTCCCAGGTGCCGTTCTGATAGAACACGGCCTTGCCCTCGCCGAACTCAGCCTCAGCCTGATCGCCGGTAGCGGTCAGCAGGGCAGCGCCGGTGGTGGCGGAATCAGTGGTATACAGATCCCAGATGGCCTTGTAGTTGTCCAGATAAGTACCCTTGATGGTGGCGGGCTGAGCGGTGACGTTGTCATCGCGGAACTCGTAGTACAGGGGCATGTTGGCCAGATGGCCGGAGAAACGCCAGGAGGAAGAGCCGTCCAGGCCGGCGGAGGTGAAGGCATCGAAGCCCAGCTCGGAAGCGCGGGCATGGATGTCATCGGCAACGGCCTTCAGGGACTCGAAGTTGGTGATCTCGTCCAGGGAGTGGCCGGCCTGCTCCAGCAGAGCCTTGTCGACAATGATGCCGAAGGCCTCATAGCAGTAACCGATGGACACGGTCTCGCCGTCGGCGTTCTTCAGATCGAAGTCGTGGGTGGTCATCTGGTTGTACACGTCGGTGCCTTCCAGATTGTAGCAGAACTCACCGTAGCTGTTGACAGCGCCCAGGTTGCCCACCTGGAACATGGTGGGAGCGGTGTCCTTATCCATCTCGGCGGTCAGGGTGGTGTCGTACTGGCCGGAAGCGGCGGTGACGACCTTGACGGGCACGCCGGTCTCCGCGGTGTAAGCGGCGGCCAGGGTCTGCCAAGCGGCATCGGACTCGGGCTTAAAGTTCAGATAGTACACACTGCCGGTGGCAGTGGTATCGCCGTCGCCATCACCAGTGTTGGCATCGGGCTGCTTCTGCTCACCGCAGGCTACCAGGGACAGAGCCATCACAAGAGCCAGAAGCATGCAAAGAAACTTCTTCATGTTTGATTACTCCTTCAAAAAAATTATTTTCACGCCGTTTCCGGCACAAAAACCGCATCAAATATCCTGTACGGAGCCGCCCTGCCGCAGCCGGGTAGGCAGCACCTCACAGCAGTGGGCGCCGTGGCCATGGATAAGACCCAGCAGGATCTGGGCGCTGCGCTGCCCCATCTCCTCCATGGGCTGGCACAGGGTGGTCAGCGGCGGCTCGATGTAGGCGGACAGCTCCAGCCCATCGATGGCAATGACGGAGCAGTCCTGCGGCACGGCACGTCCCTCGTCCCGCAGGGCCCGCATGGCGCCGATGGCCATGGAGTCGGCTATGGCGAACAGCGCCGTGAATTCCGCACCCTGCCGCAGCTTTTCGCAGACGGCCTCGTAGGCGTCCCGGATGTCAAAGCTACCGGCGCACATCACCAGTTCGGGGTCCAGGGGGATGCCGTGGGCGGCCAGGGCCTTGCAGTAGCCCTGATACCGCAGCTGGCTGATGGACTGGTCGTCCGGCCGGCAGATCAGCGCCGCAATGCGTCGGTGTCCGTGGTCGTAGAGGTGATCCACAGCCTGCTGGGCCGCTTCCTCATCGGCGATGGACACAGCGGAGTACTCGCCGATGCGCAGGGTACCGTATTGATTGGAGTAGGAGCAGCACACATAGGGCACGTTCAGCATAGCCAGATCCTCGGGGGAGTAATCCAGCCGCCCGCCCAGAAAAATGATGCCCCGCAGCCGCTTTTCCCGCTCCATGACGGCGGCGCGCTGTACCTCATCGCCGCAGGAGGGGATCTGCTGCATCACCAGAGAAAAGCCGGCGTCGGTGACGGTCTTTTCAATGGCCTGAATGATGTCCGTGTAGAACGGATTGGATACGCCGCGGACCACCAGCCCGATGGACTCGGATTTGGTCCGGACCAGATCCCGGGCGCTGTTATTGGGAATGTAGTTGCTGTCCTTAATGGCGGCCCGGACCTTCCGGCGCACCTCATCGCTGACGTCCGGACGGTCATTGAGCACGCGGGATACGGTGCTGACGCTGACGCTGCACTGTTTAGCGATGTCCTTGATCGTCATGCCGATGGTCCTTCCTGTCGTACTGTGGCAAAAAGCGGTGTTTTCGGTAACCTTCCCGGAAACGTTACCGCTTCGATATTGCCATCTTAGCGGCTTTGCTCGTGAAAGTCAATCGTTTTTTGTATTTTTGACGAAACGCACATAGAAAATGCGTCTTTTCTTGTGAAAATCACGAGAGGCGCGCCGCACGGCACGCCTCCTGAACGTATCTGTTATTTTGTACTGCCCAATTCTTCCAACAGGCTTGCCAGCTGACTCTCGCCCAGTACGCGGACGCCGTGCCGCCGCAGCAGTGCCGCCGCCGTGCCCCAGCCCTCCGTCACCGTACCGGTGAATGTGCCGTCGTAGATAGCCCCGCTGCCGCAGGAGGGACTGCGCTCCTTCAGCACCGCCGTGGTGCAGCCGTACAGCTCCGCCAGGCGCAGGGCCTCCTCCGCGCCGCGTCGGTACTGGGCCGTCACGTCCGCGCCCAGGGAGCTCACCACCCGCTCTCCCTGCCGCTCCGAGGGGGCGCGGGGCGTGGGCAGCCCGCCCAGCTGCTCCGGACAGACAGGCACTGCCAGACCCTGCCGCGCCAGCTCCTGTGCCAGCGGGTGGGGCTTGCTTTTCCCGTCGTAGCGGCAGGCGCAGCCCAACAGGCACGCGCTGATCAGGATCATACCGCCAGCTCCTTTCCGTCCAGCGCCGCATAGACCAGCGTCTCGCCCTGATATTGCAGCTTCAGGGAGAAAAACGGCGTGTCCGGATGGCGGATAAGGTCCAGAAAGATCTTGTCCCCCGCCCACTGGGGCAGCGCCGCCAGCGCGTCCTTGTGCAGCCATTCCAGTACGCCCTCGTTACACTCCTGTACCGTACCGGTCCAGCCGGTGGCGGTGAACAGGTGCATGTACTCGCCCTCCCATCGGTCGGACACGAAGGTGACCACACCGCGGTAGCGGTAGTCCGTCAGTGTCAGGCCCGTCTCCTCCAGCGTCTCGCGGCAGACGCATTCCTCGGGGCTCTCGTCTTCCTCGCACTTGCCGCCCACGCCGATCCACTTGTCGCGGTTCAGATCGTTCTCCTTCTTGACGCGGTGGAGCATCAGGTATTCCCCCTGTGGGTTCTCAATATAGCAAAGTGTGGTGTTTTTCATGGCTCCTCCTGAAATACGATCTCGTCGTAGCCCGTCTCATCGTCCTGCTCTACGCCGCAGCGCCAGCCGTCCGGCTCCAGCAGCACCAGCTCGCAGGTGGTGTTGATGATCGTGCCCTCCATCAGATGCCCGCCCAGGGTGGACAGATCCTCCCGCGCCAGAGCAATGTGCAGGTGGCACCGCGCCGCGCTGACCGTCCCGTTGAGGGACACGATCTCGCAGGGCTCGGCGATGTGCCGCACGGTGACGCCGGAGGCATCCCGCACCCGCGCCTCCGTGACGCAGCCTACGCCGGACAGCACCACGGCGCAGCGCAGGCCCTCCCGCGCCGCCAGCTGCCGGATGGACAGCAGCAGATCGTCGCCCCGCCGCAGCCGCAGGCAGATACTTCGCATACAGCATTCCTCCCGTTTACTTCTGACGCATCATAGTATATAATGTCGGGGAGCACAATGCAACCCATACCTGCGGAGGAGATGTTATGTCAACTGTAAAACCCGGGCGCTACCGCCATTTCAAGGGCATGGAATACCAGGTCATCGGCACGGCCCGCCACTCCGAGACGCTGGAGGAGATGGTGGTGTACCGCGCTCTGTACGGCGACGGCGGCCTTTGGGTGCGGCCCGCCGCCATGTGGTCGGAGCAGGTGGAGCGGGACGGCTATCGCGGCCCCCGCTTTGCGCCGGTGGAGGAGGACGCATGACGGACTACACGGTGATCCGTTCCCACCGCCGCACCATGGCGCTGGAGGTGACGCGGGAGGGCGCGGCGCTGGTTCGGGCGCCCTACGGCGCATCGGACGCGGCCATCGCCCGCTTCGCGGCGCAGCACCAGGCGTGGCTGGAAAGCCACATGGCCCGCCGTCAGGCGTATCTGGCGGCCCACCCCGCCCCCTCGCCCCAGCAGGCGGAGGCATGGCGGCAGCAGGCGAAGGCGGTGCTGCCGCAGCGGGTGGCCTATTGGGCCCGGCGCATGGACGTACAGCCCGCAGGCATCACCATCACCGCCGCCCGCACGCGGTTCGGCAGCTGCTCCGGCAAGAACCGGCTCAGCTTCTCACTGTACCTGATGGCCTATCCGGCGGCGGCCATCGAGTACGTGGTGGTCCATGAGCTGGCCCACATCCGGCACCACGACCACTCGCCGGCGTTCTACGCGGAGGTGGAGCGCTATCTCCCCGACTGGCGCGCCAGACGGGAACTGCTGAAAAACTAAAATAGAGAGAAGCCCTGCGCAGCAGGGCTTCTCTCTATTTTTGCGTGTCGGACAGATACAGTTCCTCCGCTTGCTGCTGTGCGGCAGCCAGCTGGACCATGGCCTGTTGGACCGCTCCGGCGGAGAGGTCTTGCAGCGCGTCGGTGATGGCGTTGAACAGCAGCGTATACATCTTTTGATAGGACATTCTGGACCTCTTGATGCGTCAAAACTTCGTCATTCGCACATAAAAGTATAATATGCCGCTATTATTTTGTCAATACTTCGTCATGGAGGCGGCAATATGAAGGACCACCTGAGCCGATACACGCTGCGCGTGGAGCAGATCCTGCTGGACAAACTGGGCTATATCGCGGAATACGAGGGCCGCACCAAGAACCGCGAGTTGGAGCAGATGATCAAAAAGCGTATTGCGGACTTTGAAAAGGAGCACGGCGAGATCCGTCCGGAATGACCAAAAAAGAGCCCCATCCGTCGGGATGGGGCTCTTTGCCGTCCTGTTACCACTCCAGATTCTTTTCCGTCTCCTTGCTGAACACGTGGGCCACATTGCCGCCGAAGATCATGTTGACCTCGCTGCCCATGGGGAAGTGGGCGGCGTTGCCGTTGGTGGGCACGATGACCACCACGTCATGGCCGTTGGCGGAGATGTGCAGGTGTACGGACGAGCCCATCAGCTCGCTGACATCCACCTTGCCCTTGACGCCATCGGCGCACAGCATGATATGGTCGGGGCGGACACCCAGCACCACGTCCTGCTCCGCCACATCCTTGGCGGCGAGGCGGGCCTGCTTGTCCTCGGCCAGCTCCACGGTGATGCCGTCCAGCGTTACGGCGTACTTGCCGTTCTGCTTGATGAGCCGTGCATCGAACAGGTTCATCTGGGGCGTGCCGATAAAGCCGGCCACGAACAGGTTGGCGGGGTGATCGAACACCTCCTGAGGCGTACCGATCTGCTGGATAAAGCCGTCCTTCATGATGACGATGCGGTCGCCCAGCGTCATGGCCTCAGTCTGGTCGTGGGTCACGTAGACAAATGTGGTGTCGATGCGCTGGCGCAGCTTGATGATCTCGGCGCGCATCTGATTGCGGAGCTTGGCGTCCAGGTTGGACAGCGGCTCGTCCATCAGGAACACGGCGGGGTCGCGGACGATGGCGCGGCCGATGGCCACACGCTGGCGCTGGCCGCCGGACAGGGCCTTGGGTTTGCGGTCCAGATACTGGGTGATGTCCAGAATTTCTGCCGCCTGACGGACCTTGCGGTCGATCTCGTCCTTGGGGACCTTCTTCAGCTTCAGGGAGAAGGCCATGTTCTCATACACGGTCATGTGGGGGTACAGGGCGTAGTTCTGGAACACCATGGCGATGTTGCGGTCCTTGGGCTCCACATCATTCATCAGCTTGTCGCCGATCCACAGCTCGCCGGAGGTGATGTCCTCCAGACCCGCGATCATCCGCAGGGTGGTGGACTTGCCGCAGCCGGAGGGACCCACCAGCACGATGAACTCCTTGTCGGCGATCTCCAGATTGAACTGCTGGACCGCCACAACGCCCTCATCGGTGATCTGGAGGTTGCTCTTCTTCTCCGGCTCCTCGCCCTTCTTGGCCTTTTTCTTCTTCTCGGTGTTGGGGTAGACCTTCTTCAGGTCCTTCAGGATGACCTTTGCCATACATTCCTGGCTGTAACTGTCCTGCCTCCGCAATGACAGCCTCACGCAGGGCGGAATGTCCCATGCGCCTTACGACAAGTCTCCACGTTGCCGCACCGCCAGCCACAGCGGCTCATTCTCCTTTTCTTTTGCCGCCGCGGCGCAAGAAGTGGAGTGCGCCGTGGCGGTGGGAATACGGTGAGTATACCCGATAACATTTCCGATTGCAAGAGTTTTTTGTGCAAAATGCAAAAAAACAGTGCCTGCCGTTGGCAGGCACTGTATCGGGCGCATATTTCCACCGTCCGCCGCACGGCTGGCAGCGGCCTTGCAGGGGAGGGGCGCTGCCCCTTCTTCCACCTTCTTACAGCTCCACCACCATAGGCTCGTGCCCCGCGGCGGGCAGGAGCTTGTCCAGCACGTCGGCGGTTTTCAGCCGCAGGGTGCTGGTGCAGATGCAGGGGTGGCAGGAGAAATACGGCGCATTGTACACCTCGCGGTCGATGAGCAGCTGCACGCGGCGCTCCGTGTCGTTGGCAAGGCCCAGCACGGTGGCGGAGCCGGGGGTGCAGTGCAGCAGCTCCCACAGCAGCTCCTCCGGCGCGAAGCTCAGGCGGGCGGAGTGGATCTGGGCGCTGAGGTCCTTGGTGTGGAACGGCTTGTCCGGCATCATGCACAGCAGATAGAACTGGGTTTTCTGCCGGTTGCACAGAAACAGGTTCTTGCACACGCTGACATCCAGCACGCGCCCCACCTCGGCGCACAGCTCCATGTTGAAGGCGGCATCGTGGCTGACGCGGTCGTATTCGATGCCCAGCCGGTCCAGCAGATCGAAGGCCGCCGCCTCCTGGGGCAGCAGCTCACCATCGGGACGGCTGTTGTGATAAACAGGGGAGAGATTCATTCCGCGTCACCCCGGCTCAGAAGCATTTCACCGGCGCGGTAGATGTCGCCCGCACCCACGGTGATGATCATGTCCCCGGGCTGGGCCAGTCTGGCCAGCTCCTCCGTCACCTGCTCCAGCGTGGAGCAGTACACGGCGCCGGGGATCTGGGCCGCCAGATCGCGGGAGGAGATGCCCAGCTCGTTTTTCTCGCGGGCGGCGTAGATCTCCGCCAGCACCACCTTGTCCGGCATCCGCAGCACCCGCATGAAATCGTCGAACAGCGCGGCGGTGCGGGTGTAGGTGTGGGGCTGGAACGCGCAGATCAGCCGCTGGTGGGGCAGGGGCCGCGCCGCATTCAGCAGGGCCTCTACCTCATCGGGATGGTGGGCGTAGTCGTCGTACACCTCCGCCCCGTGATAGGTACCCTTGTGCTCGAAGCGCCGTCCCGCACCGGTAAACGCGGCAAGGCCCTCCTCCACGGCCTTGCCGTCTACCCCCAGCAGATACGCGGCGGCTGCAGCGGCCAGCGCATTGGACACGTTGTGGCTCCCGGGGACGTGCAGCGTCACGTGGGCATAGCGCTGCCCGAGGATCATTACGTCGAACTCACCGCACCCGTCGAACATGGACACGTTATCGGCATAGCAGCTGGCGCTGTGATCCCTGACGCTGTACGTGAACAGAGGACGGTCCAGCCCCGCCACGGCGGCACGGGCGCCTGCATCGTCCAGATTGGCCACCACGCGGCCGGTGCCCTCCGGCACCAGCTCCGCAAACCGGTGGAAGGATTGCTCGATGTCCGCCAGATCCTTGAAGAAGTCCAGATGGTCGGCGTGTACGTTGAGGATCACCGCCACGGTGGGGAAGAAGTTCAGGAAGGAGTTGCAGTATTCGCAGCTCTCCAGAATGATGGTGTCGCCCTGTCCCACCCGATAGCCGCCGTGCAGCAGGGGCAGCGTACCGCCGATCATAACGGTGGGGTCCTTCTGTGCGGCCATGAAGATGTGCGTAGCCATGGACGTGGTGGTGGTTTTGCCGTGGGTGCCGGAGATGCACAGGGCGTTGCGGTAGCCCCGCATGATGCCGCCCCAGGCCTGGGCCCGCTCATACACGGGGATGCCCCGGGCGATGGCGCCGGCGATCTCGGGATTGCCGTCGTGGATGGCGGCGGTGCGGATCACGGCGTCGCAGTTCTTCAGATTCTCGGCGGAGTGGCCGATGGCCACCTCCATGCCCAGGGACCGCAGGTGCCGGACGGTGTCGCTGTCCGTCATGTCGGAGCCCTGCACCACAAGGCCCATGCCCTGCAGTACCTCGGCCAGCGCGCACATGGATACGCCGCCGATACCGGCCAGATGGACGCGCTTGCCGGGCTGTAACAGTGTGCGGATGTCCGCAGCGGGATGCATCATAGAAAAGACCTCCAAACGGCGCGGTGCGCCGGAAAGTGTGGTATGAAAATTGACAATTCCAGAAATCATGCTAATATCTAATTATAGTACACAGACCCCTGAAGTGCAACTGGCTTTTTTGCCGACTTCTGGCACTGCGGGACGAAAGGAGGCGGCACATATGTTCCCAGCGCAGGTCAGCGCCATTCTGGAGCGGCTGGAGCAGGCGGGCTTCGCGGCCTATGCCGTGGGCGGCTGCGTGCGGGACACGCTGCTGGGCCGCGTGCCCCAGGACTGGGATGTTGCCACCTCCGCCCGGCCGGAGCAGACCGCCGCACTGTTCGCGGGCCGCAGCATCCCCACGGGATTGCAGCACGGCACCGTCACTGTCCGGCAGGAGGGCCTTTCCGTAGAGGTCACCACCTTCCGTGCCGACGGCCCCTACTCCGACCATCGCCGCCCCGACGCGGTGTATTTCTCCGACTCGCTGGCGGAGGACCTGTGCCGCCGCGACCTGACGGTGAACGCCATGGCCATGGACCAACGCGGCGTCCTCACCGACCTCCACGGCGGCAGGGAGGACCTGCGCCGCGGCCTCCTGCGCTGCGTGGGGGAGCCGGACCGCCGCTTTGACGAGGACGCCCTGCGCATCATGCGGACGCTGCGCTTCGCATCGGTGCTGGGTTTCACCGTGGAGGAGCGCACCGCCGCCGCGCTGCACCGCTGCGCCCCGCTGCTGGGCAGCATCGCCGCAGAGCGGCTGCTGTCGGAGATGGACCGCCTGCTGTGCGGCCGGTACGTGCTGCCGGTGCTGCTGGCGTACCCCGACGTACTGGGCGTATTCCTGCCGGAGCTGCTGCCCTGCGTGGGCCTTGACCAGCGGAACCGCCACCATCTCTACGATGTGTGGGGTCATACGTCCCGCGCCGTGGCCGCTGTTCCGCCGGAGCCGGTGCTGCGCTGGACCATGCTGCTCCACGACGTGGGCAAGCCCCCCTGCTTCACCGTGGATGATCGGGGCGTGGGCCATTTCTACGGCCACCCCAAGGTATCGGCGGAGCTGGCGGAGACCGCCTGCCGCCGACTGCGGATGGACAAGCGCACCGCCCATCAGGTGGTGACGCTGGTGCAGTGGCACGATCGGGACATCCCGCGGACGGAGAAGGCCATCGCACGCGCCGTCCACCAGCTGGGGGAGGGCACGTTCCGGCAGCTGCTGGCGGTAAAGCGGGCGGACAATCTGGCCCAGCATCCCGACTACCGCTATCGTCTGGCGGACATTGACCGCGCGGAGGAGATACTGAACACCCTGCTGGAAAAGCAGGCATGCTTCTCCCTCCGCGACCTGGCGGTGAACGGTCGGGACCTGACGGCCCTGGGCCTGCGCGGCCCCGCCATCGGGCAGACGCTGAACGCCCTGCTGGCACAGGTGATGGACGGTGCGCTGCCCAACCGGCGGGACGCCCTGCTGAACGCCGCGCGGCATATCATAGGATGAGAGAAAACGGAGGAGACGTGAGTCTCCTCCGTTTCGCTATGCGTTTTCCTTCACCCACGCCCTGGCGAACTCCGCGAACTGCCGGGCGGCGGGGCCGGTCTCCACGCTGCCCATGGTCAGCGCGATGGTGCGGTAAGCCGGCGGGTCCAGCGGCCGCAGCTCCACGCCCTCATTGTTGCCCCGCAGCAGCAGGGACGGCATGATGCTGACGCCCAGTCCCTGCCGCACCATGGCAATGACGGCGTAGTCGTCCTTGGTGCGGAACCGGATGTCCGGCTTGGCGCCCACGGCGTCCAGTGCCCGCCGCACGTCGTGGTTGGAGGTCTCCAGCAGGGAGATGATGGGCTCCTTGGCGATCTCCGCCGCAGGGCACACCGGCAGACTGCACAGTCGGTGCCCCTTGGGCAGCACGGCCACCAGCTCGTCGCGGTACAGCGGCACGCACCGGCTGTCCGCCTCGGCGGGCAGGGCCACGAAGGCCAGATCCACGCTGCCGTCCGCCAGCCACCGGTCCACATCGTGGTAGTCGCCGTTGAACAGCTCGAACTCCACCTGGGGGTGCTCCTGCTGGAACCGCATCATCATGGCCGGCAGCCAGTGGGTGGCCACGCTGGTGAACGTGCCTACCCGCACCTTACCCGCCGCCAGCGTGTGCAGCTCCTCCGCCGTCTGGTGCAGCAGCCGCTCCTCCGCCACGATGGCGCGGATGTGGGGCATGAGGCGCTCACCCTCCGGCGTCAGCCGTGCGCCGGTGCGGGTGCGCTTCAGGAGCGGCAGACCCAGCTCCGCTTCCACCGCGGCCACAATGTGGCTGACGCCGGACTGGGTGAGGCCCAGCTCCTCCGCCGCCTTGGTCAGCGACGCCCGCTCCACGACTTTTTCGACAACAGCATACTTTTTTGTGTCCATTTTGTGAATTTACCCCTTGCATTTTTGAATGCGTGGTGCTATGATACGCCCATGTATTCAAAATCTTTATGAGACACATTATAAATCTTCCTGTGTCAACTGTCAAGGAGGATTTTTCCCATGGATGGAGCAAACATTCAGCACCTGCTGGCTATGATCCTGTATATGCTGGCGGTGATCGCCATCGGCATCGTGTTCGCCCGCCGCGCCAACAAGGACGCAGAGTCGTATTTTCTGGGCGGCCGCAGTCTGGGCCCCTGGGTCACGGCTTTCAGCGCCGAGGCGTCGGACATGTCCGGCTACCTGCTGATGGGCCTGCCGGGCCTTGCCTACTGGACGGGTCTTGCCGACGCGGGCTGGACCTGCATCGGCCTTGCCCTAGGTACCTACCTGAACTTCCTCATCACCTCCCGCCGTCTGCGGCGGTACAGCATCGCGGTGGACGCCTTCACCGTGCCTGACTTCTTCTCCAAGCGCTATCATGAGGGCAAGCACAAGACCCTGATGATGCTGTCCTCCCTTATTATCATTATCTTCTTCTCTGTCTACGCGGCCCAGTGCCTCAGCACCTGCGGCAAGCTGTTTGCCAACCTGTTCGGCCTGTCCTACCAGAGCATGATGATCGTGGCGGCGGCCTTCGTGCTGATCTACACGTTCCTGGGCGGCTTCCTGGCGGAGAGCGCCTCCGATTTCATGCAGGCCGTGGTGATGGTGACGGTGCTGGTGCTGATCCTCATCATGTCCGTGGGCGCTGCCGGCGGCCTGTCTGCGGCCATTCAGCACGCCGAGGGCATCGACGGCTTCTTCTCCCTGGTCCAGTCCGCTGCCCCCTCTGCCACAGAGGTGGACGTGTTCGGCGCCGCCAAGCCCTACGGCGTACTGTCCATCGTGTCCTGCCTGGCCTGGGGCCTGGGCTACTTCGGCATGCCCCAGGTGCTGCTGCGGTTCATGGGCATCCGCTCTGAGAAGGAGCTGAAGCTCTCCCGCCGTGTGGCCATCGTCTGGGTGGTCATCTCCATGGCGGCCGCCGTGTTCATCGGCATCGTGGGCCGCAGCATCGCGGGTCTGGACTACCTGTCCAACAGCGATGCCGAGAACATCTTTGTGGACGCGGCCATCATGTTCCTGCCTCCCGTGCTGGCAGGCTTTGCCTGCGCCGGCGTGCTGGCGGCGGCCATTTCCTCCTCCGACTCCTACCTGCTGATCACGGCCAGCGCCGTCAGCCAGAACCTCTATCGCGGTATTGTAAAGAAGGATGCCACGGAGAAGCAGGTCATGTGGTGCTCCCGCATTACCCTGATGCTCATCACGCTGGTGGCCATGGCCATCGCCTGGAACTCCAACTCCACCATCTTCGGCATCACCGCCTTTGCCTGGGCGGGCTTCGGCGCGGCCTTCGGCCCCCTGATGCTGTTCTCCCTGTTCTGGAAACGTACCACCCGCGCCGGCGCCATCGCCGGTATGGTGGCCGGCGGCGCCATGGTATTCTTCTGGCGCGGCGTGCTGAAGCCGATGGGCGGTGTGTGGGGCATCTACGAGCTGCTGCCCGCCTTCCTGTTCAGCGCACTGGTCATCGTGGTGGTCTCCCTGCTGACCCGGAAGCCCAGCGCCGACATGGACAGCGAGTTTGACCGCGTTAAGGCCGGTCAGGTGTAAAAACGCAAGAAAAGAAAACCCTCCGCCTGTGCGGAGGGTTTTCTTTTCTGCCACACGGAGGGCCTTTTCCTGTCTGCGCGCCGCCCTGCGCTATTTTTCCGACCCCACTTGACAGAGAGGCGGCGTTGTGCTATATTTAATTCAAATTTGAACAATACAAATTTGGAGTAAAGGAGGTGGCACATATGCACGCCAATGTGGAGTTTGCCCAGAAGGTCGCCCTGGCCTACGGCGCGGTATGCAAGCCGCTGTGCCGTGAGCTGGGCCTGACACAGACAGCCTTCGACATCCTGCTGTTCCTGGCCAACAACCCGTCCTACCGGACGGCGCGGGACATTGTGGAGGTGCGGCACATCAAGGCAAATCTGGTGTCCGTCAACGTGGACAAGCTGGTGCAGGAGGGATACCTGACGCGGCGGCCGGTGGCGGGAGACCGCCGCAAGACGGCGCTGGCATGTACCCCCAGGGCGCAGGAGGTCATCCGCCGCGGACGGCAGCTGCAAACAGCGTTCTTCGACAGCCTGTTCCGCGGCATGGAGCCGCCGCTGCGGATGGCGTTCATTGACGCCATGCAGATCATTGACAGCAATCTGGATCAGCTGCTGCGGGAGGAGCGATAGTATGCAGATATGGATCACGATCTTAGTCACGTTTTTCGCCGGTATGGGCGCGGGCCTGGGCACCGGCTTTGCCGGTATGAGCGCTGCGGCGGTGATCAGCCCCATGCTCATCACATTTCTGGGTATGGACCCCTATATGGCGGTGGGCATCGCCCTGTCCTCCGACGTGCTGGCCAGCGCCGTCTCGGCCTATACGTACCATAAGAACGGCAATCTGGACGTGAAAAACGGCCTTATCATGATGGGCAGCGTGCTGGCATTCACCGTGGTGGGCAGCTACGTTGCCAGTCTGGTGCCTTCTGCCACCATGGGGAATTTCTCCGTGTTCATGACGTTCCTGCTGGGTATCAAGTTCATCGTCCGCCCGGTGATGACCACCAAGGAATCCATGCAGAACGTGTCGGCGAAGAAGCGGGTGGTCCAGTCGCTGGTCTGCGGCATGCTCATCGGCTTCATCTGCGGCTTCATCGGCGCAGGCGGCGGCATGATGATGCTCCTGATCCTTACCACCGTGCTGGGCTACGAGCTGAAAACGGCGGTGGGCACCAGCGTCTTTATCATGACCTTCACGGCCCTCACCGGCGCGGTATCCCATTTCGCCATCGGGGGCACGCCGGACTGGCTGGTGTGGACACTCTGCGTCATCTTCACACTGGTGTGGGCCCGCATCGCCGCGGTGTTTGCCAATATGGCACAGCCCAAGACGCTGAACCGCGCTACCGGCATCGTACTGGTGGTGCTTGGCGCGGTCATCATGGGCGTAGGCATTCTGAAATAAGCGCCCTATAAAAGCAGCCCTCTGCACTGCATGTGAAGCGGAGGGCTGCTTTTATACGTTTTTCAGCCGGAAGCTGCTGCGGTAGAATTCCAGCAGCCCCTCCCGCTGCATCCGTCCCAGCTCACGGGACAGGGCGCTGCGGTTGACGCCCAGTACCTCCGCCATCTCCTGACGGGAGTAGGGCACGCGGAAATAGTCGCTGCCCGCCGCCTCCCGCCGGTCACGCAGGAACAGCAGGATGCGCCGCCGCAGCTGGGGCTCCGTGAGATAGGCCACCCGCTGCCGCAGGCCCCAGAATTTGCTGGCCGTCTCCGCCAGCAGATTCCGCCGCAGCGCCACGTGGCAGGCGCAGCCCCGCCCGCAGTCGGACAGAATACCCTCCAGCGGCAGGAACAGCACCACCGCTCCCTCCGCCGACGCCACCAGTGACAGGGGACTGGCCTGCCCAGCTGCCATCAGCAGGTCGCCGAACACACCGCCTTTCTCCTGCCGTGCCGTCAGCACCGCGCCGCCGTCCTCGCCGTACTGCACCGCATCCACGCAGCCCTCCAGCACGATGCCCGCCATGGGCACCGCGTCGCCGGCATGCCACAGAAACTCGCCCCGTCCGTATCGCCGCACCGGACAGTGCAGGCAGTCCAGCAGCCGCCGGATGTCCCCGTCCTCCATGCCCTGAAACAGGCCCGTCCGCCGCAGCAGCGCCGTGTCGATATCCATGCGCATCCTCCTTTTTGTTGCCGTGGCAACGTAAACTTCTTCCAGACATGCTATCATAAAGGAAAAGAAAAAGAAAGAGGTTTCCGCATGAAAAATAAAACTTTCTGGATCGCTGAGACGGCGGTCATGATCGCGCTGTTGGTGGCGCTGCAGTGGGCAACCAAGGCTCTGGGCCAGTTCGTCACCGGCTCCTGCGTCAATCTGGTGCTGGGCGTGTCCACCCTGGTGGGCGGCGTATGGTGCGGCGCGGTGGTGGCTCTGGTCAGTCCCTTCTGCGCCTTCCTGGTGGGCGTAGGCCCCGCCAAGCTGGCCATCGTGCCCTTCATCGCCGTGGGCAATCTGGTACTGGTGCTGGTACTCCACTTCATCGCCGGCGGCAAGCCCCTGGGTCTGCGCAGTTACCTGGCGGTGGCCGCGGCGGCCGTGTGCAAGTTCGTGGTGCTGTTCCTGCTGGTGACCAGAGTGGCCATTCCTGCTCTGAACCTGCCGGAGGCGGCAGCCTCCGCCATGTCCGCGTCCTTCTCCTGGCCTCAGCTGGTAACGGCGGCCATCGGCGGCGTCATCGCCGTCACCATCGCCCCCGCCATCCGCAAGGCTCTGAAGCGCTGAACCTGTATAAAAAAACATCCCGTGCCGATGCACGGGATGTTTTTTTGCTTCTCAGTGGCCGCTGGGCATCTTCCATCCGAAGTGGTCGGTGTGCAGCAGCATATGGGCCTTGTGACCCAGCGGCTGGCGCAGGTACTCCTTATACAGCGCCTGCACGTCCTTGTTCTCATGGGAGAAGCGCACCTTCGTATTCTTGTCGATATTCCACAGCACGTCGCCGCGGCTGGATGCCATCTCCACACTGTCGTGGATGGGCTGTCCGCCGCCGCCGGCGCAGCCGCCGGGACACGCCATGACCTCCACGAAGTCATAGTCCACCTCACCGGCGTCGATGGCGTTCATCAGCTTCCGGGTCGCACCCAGACTGCTGACCACCGCCACGCGCACGTCGCCTGCGCCGGGGATGGTGAACTTTGCCTCCTTCCAGCTGTCCATTCCTCGGACGGCGTGGAAGGCGTCGGGATCGGGGTTTTTCCCCGTTACCAGATAATAGGCGCTGCGCAGAGCCGCGTCCATGACGCCGCCGGTGGCGCCGAATACCACGGCTGCGCCGGTGCCGAAGCCCAGGGGGCTGTCGAACGGCGTTTCCGACAGGACGGCGGGATTGATCTGCTCACCGCGGAACATGCGGACGATCTCGCGGGTGGTCAGCACCACGTCCACGTCGGGATCGCCCTCGGCGTCCCGCATGGTGGGCAGCGCCGCCTCCGCCTTCTTGGCGGTGCAGGGCATGATGGATACCACAAACAGCTTTTTGGGGTCCACGTTCAGCTGGTCGGCCAGATAGCTCTTGACCACAGCGCCGAACATCTGCTGGGGGCTCTTGGCCGTGGACAGGTTGCCGATGTAGGCGGGGAACTGGCTCTTGACGAACCGCACCCAGCCGGGGCAGCAGCTGGTGAACATGGGCCAGTGGTACTTGTTGCGGTGGGTAAAGCGCTCGATGAACTCGCTGCCCTCCTCCATGATGGTCAGGTCGGCGGTGAAATTGGTGTCGAATACATAGTCGAAGCCCATGGTTTTCAGGGCCGTCACCATTCGCTCCGCCGTGGCGTACTTGGGGTCCAGGTGGAAGAATTCCGCCCAGGCCGCCCGAACGGCGGGGGCCATCTGCACCACGGTGATGCGCTGGGGATCGGCCAGAGCGTCAAACACCTTGCCGGTGTCGTCGTGCTCCTGCAGACCGCCCACGGGACAGTGGGTGACGCACTGGCCGCAGAACGTGCAGTCGCTCTCGCCCAGCGTGCGGGTACGGGCCACGCCTACGGTGGTGTGGGAGCCGGTACCCATCAGGTCCCAGATGCCCATGGTCTGCACCTTGTCGCAGATCTGGATGCAGCGCATGCACTTGACGCAGCGGTTCTC